>Ga0247841_10007892_pt1 | contig 15577 bp, 13 predicted proteins | sample LaCruzMarch2015__2_FD_192410 | JGI IMG/M metagenome (GOLD analysis project Ga0247841, IMG submission 192410) | Freshwater microbial communities from meromictic Lake La Cruz, Castile-La Mancha, Spain - LaCruzMarch2015_18m | ecosystem: Environmental > Aquatic > Freshwater > Lake | place: Spain...
GATTTAAATTTCAAAATAGTAAACCCAACAGCAACAACCACATATGTTTTAACCGCAACAAACGCCAGCGGCTCAACAACAAAATCAGTTACATTAGCTGTGGGTCAGCCGATTGTGGCAACCAGTAAAGTTGATGCAGGTCCAATTGCCTCTGTTTTAGAAAAAACATATTTTGACCCCGGTTTAGCTTATACTTTAACGCCGCAGAAAACCTTAGCAATTATTGTTTCCCCAGACTCATCTGATGGCCCCTCATCCTCGGGTTTGTCGGCAACGGCTAAAGTTGCGCCAATTATCAAATCTTTAAAAGCGTCATCGTTAGTAATTATTAAGGGTCAATCTGTAACTTTATCGTGGGCGCTTTCAGGAGGGAAGCCGACAAGTTTAAGCGTTAACAATAATGTTGGCTCGGTGCTGGGTAAAACTTCAAAAAGTGTGACTCCAACAACAACAACCACCTATATTTTGACAGCAACAAATATTACGGGTACAGCAACAAAAAGTGTGACGGTTACAGTTAACCCACCAGCTCCAAAAATTGATTCACTTACCGCTGACAAAACAACAATCACACAAGGCCAATCTGTAACTCTGTCGTGGAGGTTATCCGGCGGAATAGCGACATTGCTTTCTGTTGATAACGGCGTTGGTTCAGTTTTGGGTTTAACATCAACAACAGTTGCACCAACAAAAAAAACCACATACACCTTAACAGCATCAAACATTTCTGGTAAATCTACAAAAACGGTTACAATAACCGTAAATCCACCAGCTCCAAAAATTGACTCGCTTACTGCTGACGCAACCACTATCACCAAGGGTAAGTCTGCTAATTTATCGTGGAAACTTTCGGGCGGAGCGCCAACAAGTTTAAGTATCAATAATAATGTTGGTTCGGTACTTGGTAAAACTTTAAAAAAAGTAACACCAACATCCACAACCACATACGTGCTTACGGCAAAAAGCGGTTATGGAACCGACACAGAGTCAATTACAATAGCTGTTGGTTCATCGGCACCCGTAATTTCAACTTTTACTGCGAGCCAAAGCACTATTACGCAAGGCCAGGCCGTAACTCTTTCGTGGACCTTATCGGGTGGAAGCGCTACAGCACTTTCTATTGATAACGGCATTGGTTCAGTTTTGGGTTTAACATCAACAACAATTATTCCAACCACCACCACTACATATACAATTACAGCAAACAACGGCTTGGGTACATCAACCAAATCTGTAACCGTTACTGTAAATCTACCAGCTCCAACCCAAACTCCAACGCCAACTATATCTCCTGCATCGGGCAATTACACAAGCCCCCAGACAATTTCTATATCTGACTCATTGGCCGATGCCACTATTTATTACACAACAAACGGCACAACACCAACCACAGCCAGTACGCTTTACACGGCACCATTTACAATTTCAGCAACAGCAACTGTTAAAGCAATTGCTGTAAAGTCTGGTTATACAAATTCATTAGTAACTTCAGCAGTATACACTATAACCCCGCAACAAGTTCCAACACCTGCAATCTCTCCAGATTACGGAAGCTATAATGGATCTCAAACAATAACTTTGTCAGACAGCCTATCAGGTGCCGACATTTATTATACATTGGATGGATCTGCGCCAACAATCAATGGTAACACGTTGGTTCCAACAGCCATAAAATATACAGCACCATTTGTCTTAGCATCTACAACAACAGTTGGTATTATTGCTACAAAAACAGGATATGCCATGTCGGGTTATATGTTGTCGAATTTTTATATCACTCAGATATCTCAAGCCCCAACGCCGACAATTTCTCCAGTAGCGGGAAACTACACAAGCGCCCAGACAATTACAATTTTCGACACACTTCCCGGCACATCAATTTATTACACAACAGACGGCACAACGCCAACCACAGCAAGCACGCCCTACTCGGCTCCGTTCATAATCAGTACAAGCACAACCGTAAAAGCGATGGCCACTAAAGCTGGTTATCTTAATTCGGCGGTTGCTTCGGCAAACTATACAATCACTCTGCCACCACCAGCTCCGATTATCTCAACTTTTATTGCTAACCCAACCAGCATTGCGTCAGGACAGTCTGCAACCTTATCTTGGACACTCTCTGGCGGAGTAGCCACAATACTTTCAATCGATAACAGTGTCGGTAGTGTTTTAGGTAAAACAAGTATTACTGTAAACCCAACAATCACCACCACATATGTTTTAACCGCGCAAAACAGTTCGGGCACAGTTATCAAGCCGGTTACAGTTGTAGTTACCACAGACCCAGCTCCAACCACAATTACCAAAGAGTATCAATACGACAAAAATGGAAATGTTTTAAGTGATGGAACAAACACTTACGCATACGATTACAACAACAAAATGATTTCTGCAACTAATATTACCACCTCGGCTGTTACCACTTACTCATACGACCCAACCGGCCAGAGAATCAAAGTGACCAACCCTTCGACGCCCTTCGACTCTGCTCAGGGCGGGGGCTCAGGGCAGGCCTCAACCACCATTTACCCCACCCAAAATTACAATTCTACCAACTACTCACTACCAACTACCAACTCAATCGTAAAACATATTTTTGCCAACGGTGTGGATATCGCCACCGTGCAAGGAACCGAAACTAATGCTAAAATATATTATAACCACACAGACAGTTTAAACAGTTCAAGCGTAATGACCGACAGCGCTGGCGCAATTGCAGAAACAATGGACTACTTTGCATTCGGCGGTATCAGGTTAGACACGCACCCTTCGACACCCTTCGACTCTGCTCAGGGCGAGGGCTCAGGGCAAGCCAGTACTTTCAACGAACAGCGTAAGTACATCGGCCAAGAATACGACGCAGACACAGGTTTAAACTACCTCAACGCAAGATACTACAATGCCACCATAGGTAGATTCACCGCCCAAGACCCAATATTTTGGAATTTTGACCAGATGTGGCTCTCTGACCCGCAGAACCAAAATGCATACAGCTATGGTAGAAATAATCCAATAACGCTTTCTGACCCTTCGGGTGAAAAAGTGTGGATAGAGTCTAAGTCGGTTTTTGACGTAAAAGGACAAGCCATTGGAATCCATACTTATTTAAAACTGGTTCCAGATAAGCCTGCCGAAATTAATATACAGGGTATGCCTCAAGGAGCAGAAGGATTTACTATGGGGGGATATAACAGCGACAATAACTATTTTGGATTGACAAATAAACTAATAAAGAATATGGGAACCACTGAAACGAGTTGGGATAAAAAAACCGCGTTTGAAGATGGAGCGAAAATAAATAGCATGGAAATTAAACCTCCTGAAGGACAAAGCGATACGCAATTTATTAATAATCTCGGAAAGATTTATAATGAAATCGATGTGTCGGGAACGAATTATTCCTGGTGGGGAAAGACTACTCTTCCCTTTGGTTTTGAAATAAAAGAAGGCAATTGTAATGTATTCTCTTACACAATGGGTGTCAAAGCAGGAGTTAAGAGTCAGATGGATGCATTTGAGCCTGATAAAGGGGGTGCCATATTTGGTAGTGCACCCGGGTATCAACAACAGTTGTCAACGAGTACATTACGACAACAAATGCAAAATAGAGTCAATGCATTAAGAGAACGGGTTAGTAATTATGTCTCATCATTAATCAAAAATAAATAATTTATGAAAAAATTTATTCACATCTTAATGGGATTAGTATTTGGAATTATCTTTGAATTATTGAATTTTACACAATTTTACAGAGATTTTTTTCCCACAAATTATATAAATGCGAATGCTTTTTCTTTTTTTATTTTTTATCCATTATTGATAATAGTATTTTTTACAATACTCGCTTTAGTTATTAAAAAATATACACTTCTCAGGTTCTCAGTTGGTTTTTTAGGTGGTTTTCTATTAGTTTTATTGTTTATGATTTTTCTATTTGAGGTTTTAGCAGGTCCAGCAACATTATAACAGAGGAAATGGGGTCAGTCATGCTACATAAAAAGAGATAAAAGGGGTCAAGGAATATGCCAGTTCTATTGTATTTTGTGGTATAATATAATAATACAATTTATTAATCAGTCTATGAAAAATAAGAAAATATTAGTAGGAATAACCGGGGGCATCGCTGCCTATAAAACATGCTCTCTGGTGAATATGTTTCTGAAAGATGGTGCGGAAGTAAAAGTTATAATGACCCCCGGTGCAACTAATTTTGTGACGCCGTTAACTTTTCAGTCACTGACTAACCATCCCGTTTATCTTGATATGTGGCAGACATATAATAAAGACGAAGTGGAGCATATCTCCCTTGCAAAATGGGCGGATATTATGGTTATATCTCCTGCCACTGCAAATATAATAGGAAAGATTGCACATGGCATAGCTGATAATTTACTAACTACAGTAGTAATGGCTTTGCCAAAAGAAACACCTGTTTTGATTGTTCCGGCAATGAATACAAATATGTGGGAAAATCCTATTACCCAAAAAAATATAGAGGCCTTATCAGAAGACAAAAAATATATTTTTATGGAGCCAAGAGAAGGAGTTTTAGCCTGTGGAGACGAAGGTTGCGGTAAAATAGCCGACAACAAAGACATAGTAGAAAAAACGGAAAAGATTTTGTCTAAAAAATAAAGCATGCAAGATGACGTTAAAGAATTTATAAAAGAAACAAAATTCTGTGATTTTTCTAATACTAACATTAAAAAGTTAGCTGAAGAGATATCAAAAGTTTGCAAAAGCGATAAAGAAATAGCTATTTCCTCTTTTTATTGGGTTAGAGACAATATTTTATATAGAGTGGGTAATTGGCAGATGAAAGCATCGGTGACTTTAAAAGAAGGGGAAGGAACTTGCACAAACAAAGCTAATTTGTTAGTCGCCCTGTTAAGAGCAAATAACATTCCTTCGGGTTACGGAATAATGAAAGTTTATGGACAGAGATATTTTGGCCCAATAGCTATTCCTATGCTTAGGAAGTTTATAGGCAAAAATTCTGTTCATTCATATGCATCAATTTTTTTAGATAATAAATGGATAAAGTGCGACCCCTCAGATGATAAGGAATTTGCTGAAAATACTTATTATTTCAATTATACGACGGCGGTGGTCGATTGGGATGGTAGTAAAGATGCTATTATCAATTTTAAACGGGAAGATATTATAGAAGAAAAATATCCCGTGGCAAACATAGACGAATGGATGATAAAAAAATCTAAAAATGCTAAAGGCATACCACTTAAAATAGCAAATATATACGTTAAGTTTGCCAGAAAGAATAAAATAAAAATTTCCAGTTCAGAAGAACTTGAACTATTGTTTAAAAAATATTTAGTAAAAAATCATTTTATATATTTTTGTCTGTTCATGTTAGCATCATTTTTAAAAGATGCCCAGCAAAAAATTTTTAGCAAATGAAAAAAATATTAAAAGGTAAAAAAATTTTAATAACATCGGGACCCGTATGGGTTTCAATCGATAAGGTAAGAATAATCACCAGCGTTTTTGGCGGCGCTTTAGGGGCAATTATAGCTGAAAGCGCCAAAGATATGGGAGCAGAAGTTTTGTTGCTGGCGGGACCGGGTAGAGAAAAAATAAGCGAATCAAGAAAACTGAAGGTTGTAAAGTTTAAATATTTTCAGGACCTTTTTGATTTAATGAAAAAAGAGATATCTTCTAAAAAATATGATATTGTAATACACTCCGCTGCTGTACCGGATTATATGCCTGAAAAAGTTTTCAATGGAAAAATAAAATCAGGCCAGAAAAATTTTATAATAAAATTAAAACCAACAATAAAAATTGTTGACCAAGTAAAGAAGTGGGACGCGTCTGTTTTTTTGGTAAAATTTAAATTAGAAGTTAACTGTGATGAAAACGAACTGGTAAAAATAGCAAAGGCAAGTATGCAGAAATCAAAAGCAGATATAATTGTAGCGAACGATTTTTTGGAGATGAAAAATAAAAAACAGACAGCTTTTATTATTGGCAACGAGAAGATGAAAAAAGTAACCACCAAAAATGAAATCGCAAAAGAATTATTATTAGAAATCCAAAAAACGATATGAATTTTTTTGTTTTGTCTTGTTTTACTACAGCCATTCTAACAGGCATAATCTGTGCGATTATATTTTTTAATGATTATAAAAGCAAGGTCAACAGAGCCTGGCTTTGGACAAGTATTTCTATTATTATTTGGACTGTTGGACTTGGCGGAACGGCAATTGCGAGTAATGAAACAGACGCTCTTTTTTGGCAAAGGGTTTTGTATGTAGGAACAATTTTAATTCCTATATTTTTTTATAATTTTTGCCTTAATTTTCTCGGTAGAAAAAAAAGAAATGTAATATTTTTTAGCGGGTTATTCCTTGCTGTATTATTTATATTTTTATCTTTCAGCAGGTTGTTCATAATCGGGGTGGGAGATAGAGTAAATTTTGGCTATTGGCCGGTAAAAACTGGATATCTTTATTTATTCTTTTTAGCCTATTTTATATTTTATGCGGTTTATTCAATAATTATTTTGAAGGTTGATTATAAAAAATATACGGGAATATACCAAAAACAAATACAATACGTTTATTATGCCGCCCTTATAGGTTTTATCGGCGGTTCCACAAATTTCTTACTGGATTTTAATCTGGGGATTCATCCTTTCGGAAATTATTTTGTGATTCTTTATGTTGCCTTTATAGCGTATGCCATTTTAAAACACCACCTTTTTGATGTAAAAGTTATTACTACGGAGATGCTTACCCTCGCAATACTGATTATTTTGTTTGTAAAAGTACTTTTATCAAATAGTTTTCAGGACTTAACGCTTAATATTATTATTTTTGGTGCGGTGCTGGTTTTTGGTGTTCTTCTTATCCAAAGCGCCCTAAAGGAAGTAAAAGACAGAGAAAAAATTAAACGGGCTTATGAGATAGAGAAAAAGGCCAAAGAAGATTTGCAGAAGTTGGATGACCTGAAAACCGAATTTATGCTTATTACTCAACACCACTTAAGAACGCCTTTGACTGTTATGCAGGGATACGCAGATCTTATTGAAAATGGTTCTCTTGGCAAGGCGCCTAAAAAGATTAAAGACGTTGTTCATAGGTTCAGAGATTCTACAGTTGGCCTTATTAAAATAGTAAATGAGTTTTTGGATATTTCACAGTTTCAGTTGGGAAAAGAAGTTATTATGCCTCAACCCAATGTTGATATGGAAAAAATGGCAGAGAATATGGTGAGTCAAATGAAGCCCGAGGCAGACAAAAAGGGAATATTTTTGGAGACAGAGAAAGATAAAAAGAAAATTCCCTTAATTGCAGTTGACCAGAATAAATTGGAGGTAGTTTTGTTTAACGTAATAGATAATGCTATAAAATATACCGAAAAGGGCGGAATAATAATAAAATTAAAAACCGAAAGCGGAAAAATAAAAATTACGGTGCAGGATACGGGCATAGGTATTGATAAAAAAGATTTGGAAATTATTTTCACCAGGGTTTTTACAAGAAATGCGCAAGCAAAAAAGGCCAATGTTGTGGGCAAGGGGATAGGCCTTTATCTTTCAGCCAAAATAATTGAGGCGCATAACGGCAGAATTTGGGCGGAGTCAGAGGGCAAAGACAAGGGCTCAATTTTTTACATTGAGTTGCCTGTAGAGTAATTTAAAAGTAATATTATAGATATTTAACGCAGACGTTAAAGGCCCGAGATCGAAAGTTATGCACAAGTGTGTTATTTTGTTTATGCTATAATTATTAAACATTGATTTTTTGAAAGGTCGTATTGGTTTCTCCTTGGCTGTAGAAGCCAATCTATAATTCAGGGAAATTTACAATTAAATTTGATATAAAAATAATATGGAAGAAGAAAAACAACAATATTTATCTCTTTTGTCTGAAATCATTGCCAAACAGGCAATAATCTTGGGCCCAGACATAGCAATTTTGAAGGCACGAAGCGTTGGAAGCCTGGTTATTAATGATGAGGGTAAGGTAACTGATTTAAAGGGCGATGCGGCTGATGCTATACAGAAATTGGTGGACGAATATGTGGATCTTTCAGGGCAAATAGTAAAAAACGCCTTGGCGTCGGTTTTCTTGAGATATCCGCAAATCAAAAAAGTCGAATAATAGTAAACTTGATAACAAATATGTTTTTAGCTATGTTAAGAAATTTTATATTGGGAGTTGGTTGGCCAGTTTTAATTGCAGGAAGCATTTACATCTTTTTGAAAGGAAGAAGCGTTTACAGTATGGTAAAAGGTTCGTTAATAGGCAGGCTTACAAAAACATTGGTTTTTTCTATTCTTATTGAAATGTATTGCCTGGGAATTGTTTGCACAGCCTATATGTTCTCAGACGAACAGAGCACCTATTTAGTGTTGCCGGTTTTCATGGTTTGGTTTGTAGCGTTTGTTGCTTCGATAAGAGTTTTGCGACAAGCCAAAATTGAAGTAGAAAAATTAACGACCCCAAAGTAAACCCGTTTTTGTTAGCGGGTTTTTATTAAGCGAAATTTTTTTGCGTACAATGATAGAGTATTATTTAATTGTAGCCGCATTTTTTTCCATTGTAATAGTCATTGGAATTTTTGCGTTCTGGAGAGATTTGAACTTTAGAAAAAGTTTGGCAAAAAGGGAAGAAGATATGCGCAGAAAAATGTACGAGCTTTCTATTTTAAAAGAACTGGGTGACCGGATGGGCTATTCTTTAAACACTCAGAACATTGTAGATATAATTACAAATTCTCTTCATCAGTTTATAGATTATAGCGCGGTTTCTTATATGCTATTAGAGCCTGAAAAGATTATTTTTAAGGTTCACTTGGAAAAGTCTATATCAAGCAAATTTATTGGAGACGTGCGCAATAGAATGCTTAACTCTTTGTCCGCACTTTCAAATACTGATTTGCAAAAAATGAGAGTAGAAGAAGTTTTTTCCGGAGCAATTTTGGCTGAAGGCCTTGAAGAACCTGTAAAATCTTTTTTTAACATTCCTTTGGTAATTGCTAAAAAACTGGTGGGTGTTTTAACTGTTTCTGATGTAAAGCCCGGCCTTTATAAAGAAGAAGAAATGACAATTCTTTATAAAATAACAAACCAGGCTTCAAACGCTGTTTCACGTTTGCTGGAGGTGGTTAAAACAGAGCAGGGGAAACTTAATGCTATGGTTGAGAGTATGACTGAAGGAGTTGTTATGACAGACAAGGATTATAGAGTTATGGTGGTAAACCCTGCGGCAAGGCGCGCGGTGGGGTTAGATGAAAAAGCAGAATTGACAATATTTAATTTTATAGAAAAACTTGAAGGGAAATTTAACTTTAGGGAAAAAATTGAAGAAAGCGTAAAGCTGGATAAAATTATGGTTTCCCCTGAAGTTTTTATACAAGAGAGATATTTTCAAATTTCAACTGCTCCGGTAAAAGGTATTACAGGGCTTAATCAGGAAGAAACCCTTGGTTGCATAGTTATTTTTCACGATATTACAAGTGAGAAAAAAGCAGAAAAAATGAAAGAGGATTTTACATCAATGATTGTGCACGAGCTTAGATCTCCTTTGAACGCCGATAAAAAAATGATTGACTTGATAAGAGACGGTTCGGTTGGAAAAAAGCAGGAACTTAGTTATTTCCAAATGATATATAAAAGTTCTTCTGAAATGCTTGAATTAATTGACAATCTTTTAGATATGGCTAAAATGGAAGCAGGAAAGTTTGAAATTCAAAAAACCCCTTCGGATATAAAACAAACAATTGCCGGACGGGTCAGTTTTTTCAAAACTTCTGCAAAGGACGCAAAACTAAAATTGGTCAGCCATTTTTCTGACAACATTCCAGAAGCTGTAAATTTTGACCAGTCTAAAATTATCCAGGTTTTAAACAATTTTCTTTCCAACGCCTTAAAGTTTAATAAAGAAAAAGGAATAATTGATATTCAGGTATTGTTTCACAAAAACGGGTATGATATAAAAAAAGAGGCTGGAGACGCCCAAATTGCATGGTTTTTAAAAAATAAGTTGGTTGACTTGGAAAAATTGCCCGACTCATTGATTATTGCTGTTACTGATTCGGGGCTTGGTATACCGCCCGAAGGGATAACAAAACTATTTAATAAATTCACGCAAGTTAAAAATACTTTTACAGAGAGAGCAGGAACTGGATTAGGATTAGCTATTATTAGAGATATTATTGATTCTCACGGAGGCGTTGTGGGAGTGGAGTCAATTGAGGGCCAGGGGAGCACGTTTTATTTCACTATCCCTGTAACTTAATTTAATATTTATAAAAAAATTCCCCATATCGTCGAAATGGGGCTGATACAAAAAGATAACAAAAAAAATGGACGAAACAAAAAAAGTTCTTATTATTGATGACAATGCGGTTGCCAGGGACAGCCTTGAAAGCGCTTTTAAAAAGGCAGAGTTTGATGTAGTCTCTGCCGGTGATGGAGAAGAGGGGCTAAAACTTGCCCTGGAAACAAAACCAGACGTTATTTTACTTGATTTGATTATGCCCAAGATGGGCGGGTTAGAGCTATTAAGTAAAATTAAACAAGACAACTGGGGAAAAACCGTGCGTGTTGTTATATTAACTAACAGAGAAGACAACGAAACTATTGCCAAAGCCGTGCAAGAAGGAGGTTACGAATATTTGTTGAAAAGCCAATGGACAGATGACGGAATAGTGGAATATATTAAAAAAAAGTTAGGCGCGAAATAGAGCACTAAAAATAGAGCCCCGAGCTCTATCCAACTGGATAGAGCTCGGGGCTCTATTTTATTATATAGTGTGAAGTATTTTGTATTGATAATAGTTTTTGACAGAGGTATAATAAAAAAATATGGCAGAAATAGAATCAACAATAACATCATGGCTTTTGTCACCAATAGGTCTAATAGCCACAGCCGTAGTGATGATAATTATCATTATTTTAGTGCTGTCTTCAATGATGAAGGGCTATCCAAGTAAAGAATAATTATAAAATTAAAATTATGGATATTTTTTATTTGCTTCTTATTGACCTGTTCATCGGAACTATAATTTTTTATATAGTACTTTTTTCATTTATTTTTTATTGGCATTTGGTAAAAGCAAGTTTTGTTGTTGTGCCGACTATTTTTGCTTTTGAATTTTTTGCAGTAGGATTTTTTGTTATTTCAATAATTACAATCGTTGTTAAATTTTTGCCTTCTATTATTAATTTTTTAACCTAATGAAATTACCTGCGTGGTTATTTTGGTGGGAATGGGTAGAGAAGACAATTTGGGACCCGTTTTGGTGGGTGATTTTGTTTTTGGTTATTTTATGGGTTCCTTTTTTAAGAGTCTGGTGGTGGGTGTTTTTACCGATAATGCTGGCAAGGCAGGCAAAGACTCTTTATTTGTGGTGGATGAATTGGGATTATGATTATCAAAAAACAAAATGGGTTATTCTGGAGATGGTTCCGCCAAAAGAAATTTTAGTTCCCGTTAAAGCAATGGAAGACGTATTTTCTGTTGTTTGGCCCATTATAGACGTGGGAAACTTTAGAGAAAGATGGTGCGACGGAGAATTGATAAATGGACCATACTGGTGTTCTTTTGAGTTGGCCAGCATTGAAGGTAAAATCCATTTTTATGCCAGAATGAGAAGAGAACACAGGCTTACGCTTGAAACGGCTTTATATGCGCACTATCCCGACATAGAAATCCGCGAAGTTTCAGATTACACAAAGCTTGTTCCTCCAACAGTACCCAATGACGAATGGGATATGTATGGAGAAGATTGGGATTTATATAATCCGGATCCTTATCCTATAAAGACATACGAGAAATTTTTTGAACCTCAGGGCGAAAGGATTGCAGCTGAAGAAAAAAGAATGGACCCGATTATTTCTTTGCTTGAAGGTATGTCAAAATTAGGGCCGGGCGAGCATTATTGGGTTCAATTTATTACGGTTCCTGTAAATGAGCATGATGAGCCGGGTTTTTGGGCTGAGGGTAAAAAAATAATTGATAAAATAAATAAAAGGCCGGATAAAAAAGAATCAACATTTTTGGAAGATTTATGGTATGTTGCAAAACAAGTTGTTTTGGGTCCCGAAAAAGAGGGGTCTGGGGAATCGGCGTCGTATAGTTGGGCACCGGTGGAAGAGGATGAAGAAACTGGCGAGATGAGAATATCGTTAACCCCGGGCGAAAGAGAAGTTGTTACTGAAGTTGAAAATAAATTGAAAAAGCCGGTATTCAGAACAACTATAAGGGGCGTATATGTGGCAAAGAGAGAAAATTGGAGGCCTCCTCACAGAATTTTAATGAGGTCATATACTGCGCATTTTTCAACGAACCATTTAAACCATCTTAGGTTTCAGGGTGCCACTAGGCCAAGAATCCATTACTTTTGGAGAAAAAGAAGAGTATTTTTAAGGGCGAGAAAAATGTTCAGAATGTCTGTTTTAAGATTTCCTCCGTTATTTCCAAAAAGAATGAATTCTGATCTTAACCCCATTTTAAGCATAGAAGAATTAGCCACAATGTATCACTTTCCATTGAGAATTTCGGGTATGGTGACGCCGACAATGTCATATATTGAATCAAAGAAAGCCGGCCCTCCGCCAAATTTACCGATTGATGAATAACATTAAATATAATACTAATCTACGAATTCTATGCTAATCTACGGAAATTCGAATTACTAATTTACGAATATTTTAATACCATGACGGAGCTAATTCATCCCGACCTTTCTTACAAATTAAATGGTATTTTGTTTAAAGTCCATAATGAATTAGGGCAGTTTAGGGGCGAAAGGGAGTACGGAGATTTAATAGAAAATTATTTTCAAAAATTAAATATTAAGTACGAACGCGAAAAAATTTTACCAATTTCATTTGAAAATGATCAGCAGAGAAATAGAGTCGATTTTTTGGTGGAAGATAAAATAATACTAGAGTTGAAAGCTAAGAATTTTGTTGATAAGGAAGACTATTATCAAATAAAAAGATATTTGGCAGTATTAAATAAACCGCTTGGAATTTTGGTAAATTTTCGAAAAAAATATATCACTCCAAAAAGAATTGTAAATTTTTCTTGAAAATTTTTTATTTGTAGATTGGTATTTCAGTAGATTAGAATAAAATTAGTAGATTAGTATTATAATTATGTCAAAAGATTTAACTTATATTGCCAAAACAAATTTTCGCAGGGCCGAACAAGTATTCGGAATTAAAAGAGCTGACCGACGTCAGCATATGTATGTAATTGGAAAAACTGGAGTTGGTAAAACAGCTTTTTTAAAGAATATGGCTCTGCAGGATATCAATAACGGGCAAGGACTTGCTATAATTGACCCTCACGGAGAGTTTGTGGAAGAAGTTTTGGATAATATCCCTCCTCATCGAATCAATGATGTAGTTTATTTTAATCCCGCGGATATGGAATTCCCTGTTAGCTTTAATATTATGGATGTGAGAGATCCAAAATATAAGCATTTAATTGCATCGGGATTGATTGGAATTTTTACCAAAATCTGGGCTAATGTATGGTCAGCTCGTATGGAATACATTTTAGCTAATTGTATTTTAGCTTTGCTTGATACTCCCGGCACTACGCTCTTGGGCATATCAAGAATGCTGGTTGATAGAGATTACCGACAAAAAATTGTTAATAACCTCAAAGATCCGGTTGTAAAATCATTTTGGGTAAACGAATACGAAGAGTGGGAGTCACGGTATCGCAATGAAGCTATTGCTCCGGTTCAAAATAAAGTTGGACAGTTTTTGAATGTTTCTTTTGTAAGAAATATTGTTGGCCAAGCCAAAAACACCATTGATATTGATGAAATAATGAATACGCAAAAAATTCTGCTGGTTAACGTTTCCAAGGGTAGAATTGGCGAAGATAATGCAGCCATTTTGGGAGCTATGATTATTACCAAGATACAGCTGGCGGCAATGGAACGTGTAAGAATTCCCGAAGATGAAAGAAAAGATTTTTATATGTATGTTGACGAGTTTCAAAATTTTGCCACAGACTCTTTTGTAAACATCTTATCAGAGGCCCGTAAATATCGTTTGAACCTGATTATTGCCCATCAATATACCGGACAGTTGATTACTGATACAAGCACCGCCGTAAGAGATGCCGTTTTTGGCAACGTGGGTACAATGATTTCTTTTAGAGTAGGAGCGGCTGACGCGGAATTTTTGGAACAAGAGTTTACCCCTGAATTTTTACAGAACGATATAATCCGCCTGGATAACTACAATATTTATCTAAAGCTTATGATAGACGGCATTACTTCCAGACCGTTCTCGGCCAAAACTATTGCCCCTGCTCCTTTTGAGAAAGATAGTAAAAAGCGGGAAGAAATAATTAGAATTTCTAGGTCAAAGTATGCTCATACCTTAAAGTCTGTTGAAGAAGAAATTAATCGTTGGGCGGCGAACATGGATGTTCCCAATACTAATAGTCCTTCCGATTTTTCTAATCCCCAAAGTTTACCTAAAGTTTCATTTTCAAATAAACCGAGTCATCCCCTGCCTGCGCAGGCAGGTCGATCTTCTGACCGACAATCTGATTCAGCAAAGTTATATGATGTTAAGTGCTCAAATTGCGGAAAAGACACTAAAGTTATTTTTGAGCCGGTCACCGGCAGGTCTGTTTACTGCAAAAGTTGTTTGAAAAAAATAAAAGCAGGGGAAGTAAAGCCCGATAAAAACCCAGGAGGGCATTTTGATGCGCCTGCCACAAAAATACCGCAGGCGGGTTTTAGCGGGAAACAGGAAGGATCTGCAGCTTTGGGGGATTTAGGTATAGAATTTGCCCCGTCTCCAAAAATAGAAACAATATCTTTTCGCTCTCAAAGGAGTAATGAAAAACCACCCTCCGCCAAGGGTCATAGCGAGGCAAAACAGGTAAAGAGAAGAGAGGTTAATCTGTCCGAACTTCGCCAGGCGCTAGAAGAGTCCCTTGGCCATAGCCCTCGGCCGTCTGCCTATGGGCAAGGCCAAACGGGCGAGGCTTCGGAAAAAAAACCCGACAAAAATGTTGAAGCTTTAGGCAGGGAGGCGAGTTTGGATGGGGGAAAAAAGAAAAGTCCTCAGGAAAAATTGAAAGAGGTAATAAAAGAAGAAATAGAAGAAGACAAAACAGCAGAGGATAATAAGGATAATCCGTCATCTAGTGGGAAAAAGGGAGTAATAAAACCAGGGGAAACCATAAAACTATAAATTAACAAAACCGCTTTAAATTCAGGCGGTTTTTTGATAGTATAAAAACATGTAGGGGGGCAAAGCGAACACTTATCCCAGACATTTAAAAAATATATAAAATGGGAGAAAAAGAAACAAAAATTTGTCAGAACTGTCATAACGAGTTCACTATAGAGCCCGAGGATTTTGATTTCTATGAAAAGATAAAAGTTCCGTCACCAACCTTTTGCCCAGATTGCAGAATTGTTAGGCGCATGAGTTGGAGAAACGAACGCACACTTTACCATAGAAAGTGTGATGCCACCGGCAAAGATATTATTACAATGTTTGCGCCAGAGCAACCTTTGGTTGTTTATGAAAGAGATTATTGGTGGAGTGACAATTGGGACC
>Ga0247841_10007893_pt1 | contig 15576 bp, 9 predicted proteins | sample LaCruzMarch2015__2_FD_192410 | JGI IMG/M metagenome (GOLD analysis project Ga0247841, IMG submission 192410) | Freshwater microbial communities from meromictic Lake La Cruz, Castile-La Mancha, Spain - LaCruzMarch2015_18m | ecosystem: Environmental > Aquatic > Freshwater > Lake | place: Spain...
GGCGGTAGCTCCCTAAAGCCACCGCCCTCTTCATCTCGTCCATCTATTCTGATAATCTTTCTCTACAGGTCAACCTAATCTGAAAAATTCACCCCTTTTCTGTCCATAGAATCTGAAAACTTACAATTTAGTTACGAAGTCAACGGAGTGCGATACGAGAAATGGCCGGATGATGAAGACCTCGACTTGATCGCCAAATCAGATCAACTGCTTCCTTCTATATTGCCAATCCCGGTTATGTTCAAAGGTGAGCGATGGGGTGATACTTGGCGTGCGGGTGTCCACACGGGAGTGACCCATTGGCATCATTTTTTCACAAACAGGGTACTCTATGCGCTTGGGATCCTTATTTCGAAAACCTTTTCGAATCGTCAGCTTTGGTTTGCGATTACTGCCGGTCTCCAAAGAGTCAGCAGATTGAATCGATATATGCCCCAGCATCGTGATAACAGAAGTCGGGAAGTGGTGGGACCGCTCTCGGGAACGCTCTACATAGCAACTATTGGCCTTGAACTAAACCCCCTGCATTATTTACGCGAGAAAAGAAAGGCGATGAAAGAAGTTTGGTCACGTGCTCCCAGGGGGCAAAAATTAGTTACGACGCAATCCGCGACGCAATTGAAAAGTATACCGAATGATTCGATTGATTATGTCTTCGCGGATCCCCCTTTCGGCGACAATCTTTTTTATTCAGAGCTAAATTTTGTGTGGGAGTCCGTCCTGAGGTGCCATACAGCGACTCAGAAAGAGGCGATTGTATCCCAGGCGACCAGCAAAGATATTGTGGTCTATACTCGCTTAATGGGAACCGTTCTTAAGGAATGCTTCCGAGTGTTGAGGCCAGGCCGATGGTTGACGATTGAATTTCATAATTCGAAAAACGTAGTCTGGACAGCTATCCACGAAGCAGTCGAGTCTGCTGGATTTGTCGTGGCTGACGTTCGGACGTTGGACAAGAAAAAAGGAACGACGAAGCAGCTAACATTTGCAAATACGGTCAAACAGGATCTGATCATTTCGGCTTACAAGCCGAACGGAGGTTTAGAGGAAAGGTTCCAGGTCGAAGCGGGAACAGGTGAAGGAGTGTGGGACTTTGTGCGCACTCACCTCCAGCAGCTTCCCGTGTTCGTTTCAAGGGAAGGCAGAGCAGAGGTGATCGCAGAGCGTCAGAATTACTTACTCTTCGACCGAATGGTGGCCTTTCATGTCCAGCGTGGTGTGACCGTTCCGCTTTCCGCCGCGGACTTCTACCAGGGGCTTTTGCAACGCTTCCCGGAACGCGATGGAATGTTCTTCCTGTCGGCGCAGGCGGCGGAATATGACAGGAAGCGGATGACCGTAAGGGAAATCCTACAATTGGATCTCTTCGTGAAAGATGAGGCAACAGCCATTCAGTGGCTCAGGCAACAGCTCTCGAAGAAGCCGCAGACTTTCCAGGAGTTGCACCCTCAGTTCATGAAGGAACTCAGTGGTTGGGAAAAGTACGAGAAGCCCTTGGAGCTATCTGAACTCCTGGATCAAAACTTCCTCCGGTACGACGGCAAGGATGAGGTGCCTGGACAGATTCATAGCTATCTTTCCACCAATTTCAAAGACCTCCGTAATCTCGGCAAGGATGACCCTTCCCTTCGCTCCAAGGCAAAGGACCGCTACTATGTCGCGGACCCGAACAAGCTGGCCGATCTGGAAAAGCTCCGGGAGCGATCCCTGCTCCGGGAGTTTGATGAATACAGGGAATCAAAACAAAAACGTCTAAAGGTTTTCCGCCTGGAGGCAGTCCGCGCAGGCTTCAAGAAAGCCTGGCAGGAGCGTGACTACGCTACGATCATCGAGGTAGCCAAGAAAATCCCGGAAAATGTGCTGCAAGAAGATCAGAAGCTGCTCATGTGGTACGACCAGGCTCTGACAAGGACAGGGGGAATTGATTGATGAACATTCTTGAATTCTCAGGCAGCAACCCTCGTATCAGTCTGTTGGCGCGAAGCACTAGTACTGGACCTGAGGCAGAGCTAGTGAGAGCTTTCAAGCCTTATATCCCGGCTTGTTTCAGATGGCAGAGAGGCGATGTCGCCATTTTTAATGAACCTAAGATAGAGACAGGGTTTCCTGACCTAGTTGCCGCTCAATACAGCCCGGAATCTTTCGCTGAATGGTCCCAGGCTCGGTTGAAGCTAATTCCGATTGATCTGAAGGTGATTCACCACTTACTGCAAGTCAAAGGCGCTGATTCAGAAACGCTATTACCAACCCTCGGCATAGGGGCCAGAGTTCTCCTGGCGTCACTGGAGAGACTTCTCGACGCCAACATGATCACCAGGTTTAAAGGGAAATGGCAACCCAGATCCCGGAAGGCAGTGTTTGGAATTCGGTCAATCATGGCCGTGGAAGCGAAGATGAAAAACTGGTTGGATGCTTTCCACCAAGGGCAGCTCAACCAATGGTTCGCGTCCGAGTCATATGTCCTGTCTCCTGTAGAGAAGCCTCAGGCATCAGTATTGGATCGCTCGCGCAAGACTGGCGTGGGTATCTTGCTGCTTAACGGCACGCGCGTCCGATGCCTGCGAAAGGCTGAGAAAGTAAAGATACCGGCCTCCTACGGTTCGTGGCTCTTCAACGAGTGGATTGGTCGGCGTCTTCACGAAAGCTGATAGGGGATATCCATGCAAGAGTTGAGTGTCCAACTGGTTCAGTCTCAAGTCCCGAATGTGCGGGACTTAACTCCACTGGGTCGTGGAGGACAGAAGATCGTTTTCAAGGGGCTTCACGCCAATCACGGAGCCGTTGTCGTGAAACTCGTGATCGGTGCCCCGCAAGACGAACGCGTGAAACGCGAGATTGAAGTTGCAAGTCGGTGCTGCATACCTCATACGGCAAGACTATATGAATGCGGAGGATTTGATCATTGTGGAGGAACAATCTGTTACATCCTCGAAGAATTTGTGCCCGGCGTCACGCTACGCCAGCATCTTGCAGACAACGGGCCACTCTCGACCCCGGCAGTTCTGACTTTGATTCAAACCCTGCTTGAGACAGCCGTTGTCATGGAAAAAGAGAGCATAGTCCATCGGGACATAAAACCAGAGAACATAATGGCATGTCCTGACGGCTCATACAGACTTCTCGATTTTGGCATCGCTCGGCATCTGGCAAAGACATCGATCACGCCCACTGAGGCTCACTTTGGGCCGCATACAGCCGGATATGCGGCTCCTGAGCAGTTTCGCAACTTGAAGAAGAAAATCGATATTCGGACGGACCTGTTCGCAATAGGAGTTGTGACTTATGAGGCCATCTCATCATCACATCCGTTTTCCAACGGGGCCAGGGATCGGTTAGATATATTGCGTCGAACCGAACACCTAATCCCGGACGCGCTTGCGATACCGGGAGATTCTAATGGTCAGTTGGCAGGTTTCATCACAACGTTAATGTCCAAGTATCCTTCCCGCCGCCCACCAACGGCAGCGGCTGCGAAGCAATGGTTCGACGCTTTGATGCGGGACATTAGACTGAAAGAAGCATGAGGAGGCAATCCTGTGGAGCTTTACCTTCAGTTTGGCTACGGAATGATGGAACATTGCCGTCATCTCGTGGAACGTTGGGGTGGTGGTACGGTAATTCTGAGTCCTCGCGATCTGACTGGAGAACAAGTACAGCGTCTCGGTTCAGACATTGTAGCGAGGGGCGGAAGGACCCTTGTTGATCCCCAATTTTACGACCCACGAGCAACTCATCACCGACTTGTAAATCACGATTACTGGCCTGCCGACTTTGACACCGGCATGTTAGAAGGCGGTGCCCAACTCGCAGATCTGCTTCAACGTCTTGAGACCCTTAACAACTCTGCGCAAGCTGACAGGTTTATTGTTCCAGGTCTCTACAGTGAGCGTGTGGAGGACGATTGGTTAGCTGTTCAGGATATCGTGATACGCGAGGCCGCCAGTGTAGTCCGGGATAGGCCCCGTATGGCAACGGTTTGTCTTTCCAGCGAAGCGCTAAGATTTGAAGATCAGATCGAGATCGTGCTGAATGCTGCAGAAAATTGGGACGTTGCCGGGGTATACGTTATTCCAGAGCATCCGGCGACTCAGTATCTCGTTGACGACCCCATGTGGCTAGGCAATCTGCTGGTCTTGTGTTCAGGGCTGAAGTTGCAAGAGAAAGAAGTAGTGGTGGGTTATGGTAATCATCAAATGCTCTGCCTCTCTGCAGCGCGAGTGGATGCAGTGGCTTCGGGAACTTGGCTAAATGTGCGGTCGTTTTCGACACAGAAGTTTCAAGAGCCAGAATCAGAAGAAATAAGCCGAAGGGTTAAGTGGTACTACTGCCCGCAAGCTTTGTCGGAATTCAAAGTACCCTTTCTGGACATGGCTTTCAGGTTCGGCGCGCTCACCTCGCTTCGATCCGGTAACAGCCTTGGCTCAGAATATGCCGACGTCCTCTTTGCCGGTGCTCAACCTACGTCAACGGATTATTCCGAGCAACAGTCCCATCGCCATTACCTGCAGTGCCTCTATGGGCAATGTTCGCTTGTCTCGCGAAGCTCTTACCGAGAAACGTTCGACACGCATCTTGCGCTCCTAGACCAAGCTGAGGCCGCAATCAACAATCTGCATCGCCACGCTGTGCGCGGGCAGGATCGCGATTTCAGCAACATAGTTGATGTCAATCGGTCAGCTTTGGCAGCCCTTCACCAAGCGAGAGGATTTGTGCTTGAGCGCATCTGGTAATAAGCCGGACCTCGTGGTGCGTAACTGCCGGGTTCATTGTCGGGAGATCTATGATGACCACTCATCTTTCAGCGAGGATAGTCTGGCACGATCGAGCCTGGGATGGCTGCATCTGCGATCGTCCAAGCCAAAATGCGTACTGCATAGTTCAGCAGCACATACGCGAGGCACTGGCCGATCCGAACAAACTTGAACGGGAAGAACAGACTGCCGGTTCGCCACTTGCTGAACTTGACGGTTGGCAGCCGCCATGTTCGCGTGACCCCATTGCTTTCTCGTCCATCGGATATTCGATCACCCATCATGACCCACTGGAGTTTCGGCAACTACCGTCCACAACTGAGCAAATCCCCGCGTATTCGGTCTGCTCGTCACCATACCGCTGGATGCGTGAGGAGAACTTTCGGCAGATTTCCGAGGAAGAGCGCCTAGAAATCCGTGGCCCAGATGATCCCAAGCGGGAGCACGGCTGGGTCTTCGAGCCTGATCGCCAACTGGCCTTGCTGTCAAACTTCTGGGGCCGATTGGAGAAAGGCCGCTCGCTTATCTTTTTCTACTGCAACAAAGGCAATCCGCTTGAAGAGAATCTCAACCGAGTCTTGGTCGGTGTGGGACGCATCTCCAATGTCGGGCCTCAGCTATATTTCGGAAAGAAGCCGCCGAAGTATGCTGACAATTACCCCATCTGGTCCCGTTGCGTCACCCATGACTTAGAGAGCCAGGGATTCCGGCTTCCTTATCACGAATACCTTCGGGGAGGACACGATACATCAAACATCGTTTGCCGCATCCCAGAAGGCGCGATGCTCGACTTCTCCTACGTCAGCGAGCATGTAAGTGATGACACGGCAGTAGGAGCACTGGAGCGATTGCTACAATCAGTCGAGGCCGTCAAGAATGAAAACAAAGTGCCTGGTGAATGGAACCGTCATATCGTGTGGCTCAACGATGTGCTTTCAGAAGTCTGGCAGAACCGTGGGCCGTTCCCTGGAACAGGGAGTGTGCTCCAGTTTCTGGGCGTTGAAGCGGGTACGGCATTCCAACGACAAGTACTGACACCTCTCATCAAAAAGGGAGAAAACGCTTGGAATTATCTGCTGGCGATCCTCGAAGGTCAAAGGCAGTGCGATGAGAAAGATTACGTCAGACCCCTGAAGCAGGCAGCAAGCCGCTGGATCGCTTACACGCCGTCCCGACGTAAGCTCCTTTCTCTGCTGGTGCGCTTTGAACTCACGCCGAAACAGGTCAAACGGATTGCCGATGCCGACGAACGATTACGAGCAGGAATCACCGCCAGAGACGACGAAATCATCGAGAACCCCTACCTTATTTCGGAGATGGACGAAGGCGGTCCCGAGTTCGACGCAGTCTCGCTCGAAATCATTGATCGTGGGATGCGACCCGAAGGAGATCCGGCCACTTTCCTTCCGAAATCAGAACTCATAGCCCCTGACGACTATAGGCGGGTCAGAGCGTGCGCCATAGATGTTCTCAAAGATGCTTCAGATACCGGCGACACGCTGTTACCGTTCAGTGAGACTCTTGATCGCATCAAACGCCGCTTTCCCGAACGACGAGCGTGCCGCCCCGACCGGGACTTGGTCATCGGGCAGCAGAGCTTCTACCAAGATGTCCTCGACTTCCGTACCGATGCTGATCCTCCCACGATGGCCTTGCGGATTCTCTCTTCGTTGGAGCAGGAAGTCGGTGAAAAACTGAAACGGCGAATCAAGAGGAAAAACAAGCCACCGAAATTAGGATGGTCGTGGGAGGAACTTCTCAGGCGGGAGTTCGGAGATGGCAAGGGCTCAAAGCTTCCGCTTGAGGTCGAGAAACGCGCCAGAGCTGAGAAGGCCAAGGCCCTTAGCGCACTCTATGAGTCCAGGTTCAGTGTGCTTACTGGCCGGGCTGGTACAGGAAAGACCAGCGTACTCAAAGTCTTCCTCTTAGGGCTAGAGGAACTAGAAGGCCGCCGTCCTAACCTGCTGCTTGCGCCGACTGGCAAGGCCCGCGTGCGACTTATGGAGAGGACCAAACGGGACGACGGCACAGTACGAGACGCCTATACGATTCACCAATTCTTGATGCGGAACGGATGGATCAATCCGGATAACTTCGCTCTTCGGTACCACGGAGGGACCGAGAAGGGGGCTCCCACCGTTATTATCGACGAAGCCTCGATGATGCCGATGGACCTTTTCGGAGTGCTGTTCCGTGCCCTAGATCTAAACCAAGTCTCCCGTCTCATTCTCGTTGGAGACCCGAATCAATTGCCCCCAATCGGTCCTGGTCGCCCCTTTGTGGATATCGTTAGCTGGCTGAAAGCAGACGATGAGACGGTCCAGAAGCTTTACCCAGAGGTGTTCCAACTTCCGTCCAAAGAGCGAAACGCTTGTCTTGCACGGCTCACTGAACGTGCAAGGCACGAGGACCATAACAGCTTGGCTTTGCAACTCGCTGACGCATACCTTAGCGAAGATCCCACACCGGGAGACGACGACCTGCTCTCACGAGCCGCTCGTCAGGATGTCGATGGCGATTTGGAGGTCCATTTCTGGCGGGACCACCTCCAACTAGATACCGTACTTTCGTCACGTATGAAGGAGCTTCTCGGTCTGACAGAAGGTAACGCTTCCTACAGGCCGTTCAACGAGAGCGTGGGCATCTCGAACAGCAAAGGCGAAGAGCACGACTCCCGCAAAGCTGAACATTGGCAAATTCTAAGCCCGACAAGGAATCACGAGTTCGGCTCGACTGAAATCAACCGCAGGATTCAGGCAAGGTATAGAGGAGGGATGCTCAACCATTCTCGGCGCAAAGGCCCCCGTCCCTTCGGCGAGCAGGAGCTTGTTTGGACCGACAAGGTGATTCAGATATATAACTGCCGACGCAAGGCGTGGCCTCGGGGCGAAGGGCTGGATTATGTGGCTAACGGCGAAATAGGCTTAGTGACCAGGACGGTGAAGTCTTATGACTGCCTCGATGTTGTCTATTCGACACAACCTGAGGTTTCCTACCGATACTACCGCACCGAGGTTGATGACAACCTTGAGTTGGCCTATGCCTTGACCGTCCACAAAGCGCAGGGGAGCGATTTCGATTTCGTTTTCCTGATTCTCCCCCGTGATGCCTCAACTCTGTCGAAAGAACTTCTCTACACAGGACTGACTCGCTTCCGGCAGAAAATGGTCCTCCTAATGGAACGGGATACTGAAGTAATCGAGCAGTATCGTAGCCCGCAGTCATCAGCCACGCTGCTGCGGAACACAAACCTTTTTGTGACGGCCGTACGACCCGCGACTGAGGGCAAGTATTACGCTAGCCACCTGATCCATCGTACGGCAAAAGATGTGTTGGTACGGTCGAAGTCGGAGGTCATCGTGGCCGACACCTTGACCCGGCTCAGGATCAGTTACGAGTACGAAAAAAAGCTGCTGAACAAGGATGACGATCCCAAGGACTTCCGTCTTCCCGACTTTACCGTCAGCTATGAAGGCGACACCTTCTATTGGGAACACTTGGGGTTGATTTCAGTGCCGTCCTACAGAGAACAGTGGGAAAGGAAGCGAAACTGGTACGAGAGGAACGGCTACCTCGACCAGCTCATTACCTCTGAAGATGGTCCTGACGGAAGCATCGACTCGATGACTATTGAGCAGATAGCGAGGGAGCGGATACTTGAGTGACACGGCGACAAGGGCATCCGAATGGGCGTGGAGCACCGACCACAGACAGCTATGCCAGATCATAGAAGCCCAAACTATATGGGGCGAGACTATCTGGAGGGTGTGGCTGCCCGACAGTGACTCCATCGTTCGTGTCCCGGCCTCCAGTCTGATACCGCTGGAGAGCATTAGGGCCGACTCACCGGACAATATCGCGTACGCGGCCGCAGCATCCCGCGTTGCGGACGCATTGACCCACGACATGCTTCTGGCTCCCGTCGAGGCATCGGTTATTCCCCTGCCTCATCAGATCCGTGCCTTGTCACGGGCTGTTTCCAACCACCGGGTAAGGTATCTCCTGGCCGACGAAGTGGGGCTCGGCAAGACCATCGAAGCCGGACTCATCATGCGCGAACTCAAACTTCGGGGCATGGTTAACCGGACCTTGGTGATCGCTCCTAGGGGTCTAGTGACTCAGTGGGTGGCGGAGATGCAGACCCATTTCGGAGAAGAGTTCCGACTTCTCATCCCCAGTGATTTCTGGGCCTATCGTCGGATCGCGCAGGATGACAATTTATGGCGTACCTTCCACCAAGTGATATGTTCGATGGATTCCGTCAAACCGCTGGACCGGCGGCGAGGCTGGTCAAAGGAACAGATAGCCGAATACAACCGGGAAAGATTTGAGGATTTGATTTCTGGTGGATGGGACCTTGTCATCGTGGACGAAGCCCATCGGCTTGGGGGTAGTACGGACCAAGTTGCCCGGTACAAGTTAGGGCAGGGCCTGGCTGAGGTGACACCTTATTTGCTTCTTCTGTCGGCCACACCACACCAGGGCAAGACTGATTCCTTTCACCGGCTGGTATCGCTCATCGATTCCGAAGCATTTCCTGACATTGGCAGCGTCTCCAGAGAGCGAGTTCGCCCATACGTGATACGGACAGAGAAACGCCAGGCCATTGATGCCGAAGGCAAGCCTCTTTTCAAACCAAGATTCACACAACTCGTTCCTGTGGGCTGGGAGGAGCGACACAAAGGCCAGCAGATCCTCTACAACGCTGTCACCGAGTACGTTCGGGAAGGCTACAATCGGGCCATCAATGAAAAGCAACGGCACATCGGCTTCTTGATGATCTTGATGCAACGCCTTGTCGTATCCAGTACAAGGGCCATTCGAATGACCCTGGAACGTCGATTGGAAGCACTTGAAATCCCCGATGATCAATTGACGTTGTTCCCTCAATATTCTGAACAAGACTGGGCCGACCTGGATGGTCAGGAACAAATTGATGCTCTCATAACCTCGCGCTCTGAAGGACTTCGGAACGAGCGATCCGAGGTGAATCTGCTTCTTCGTACTGCTCGACAGTGCGAGCAAGCCGGTCCCGACGTGAAAGCTGACGCGCTCTTGGATTGGATATATCGCTTACAGCAGGAAGAAGGCGACTCAGACCTCAAGTTTTTGATCTTCACTGAATTTGTGGGCACGCAGGAAATGCTTCGAGAGTTCCTGACGGATAGAGGCTTCTCTGTGGCGTGTCTGAATGGTTCGATGGACATGGATGAACGCAAAGAAGCACAGGAATCCTTTGCAAAGAAGGTCAGAATACTCGTCTCAACAGACGCCGGTGGCGAGGGCTTGAACCTCCAATTCTGTCACGTTGTTGTCAATTACGACATTCCCTGGAACCCCATGCGGCTCGAACAGCGAATCGGCAGGGTGGACAGGATCGGCCAGGACCACCCCGTTAGGGCCATCAATTTCGTTTTCGAGGATTCTGTCGAGTATCGAGTCCGGGAGGTTTTGGAGGAGAAGCTCGCAGTTATTCTCGAAGAATTCGGCATAGACAAGACAGGTGACGTGCTTGATTCAGCCGAGGCCGGACACGTGTTCGATGACCTGTACATTGAGGCTATCCTCCACCCGGAGAATATCGAATCAAGAGTTGAAGACGTGGCGAATAATATCAGATTACAAGCCAAGGAATCGCGAGAGACTCTGTCCGTTTACGGCACATCGGAAGTGCTCGACCCTGCCGTGACGCAAGGGCTTATAGCGCATCCACTTCCACACTGGGTGGAACGTATGACGGTGAGTTATTTGAAGGCTCACGGAGGTAAAGCGTCGCTTCGAGGATCGTCATGGACTCTCGTCTGGCCTGATGGGCATACGGTGGTTGACGCCGTTTTCAACCCCAAGGACTTTCAGACTAATCCGGCAGCAGAGTATCTCACGCTGGAAAACCCTATAATCAGAAATTTGGCTACGAGGCCACCCAGATTTGTTGACGGCCAACCCATGCCGGTTGTCAATCTTCCCGCGCTTCCATCCGACGTTCAGGGCTTCTGGTCCTTGTGGAAAATTGCTGTTCATGCCGAAGATTGGGCTCGCCAGAGGATTATGCCCTTGTTCTTGCACGATGATGATAGATGCCTTGTTCCCACGGCAAGACGCATATGGGAAGAGCTGATTTCCACACCATTCGATGTGAGAGGTCAAGTTGACGGCCACCGGTCTCAGCAGGTATTCAGGCAGCTCTTGCAGGTTGCTGAAGATCATGGGAAATCGATTTACCAAGAACTGAAGCACGACCACCAGCAGTACCTGCTTCGGGAGCGAGAGAAAGGAGCATACGCTTTCTCAGCTCGGAGACGAGTTATGGAGCGTGTCGGGCTCTCTGCCGTGAGGACCCATCGTATGGATAAGCTTGCCCTTGAACAGAAAACCTGGCGAGACCAACTGGAAAAGAAGGCCGAGATAGTCCCAGAGCTACTTCCTCTCATCATGGTTCGGATCAACGGAGGCCCATGCAGTGACTGATTGGCGAACCGCTATATTGAAGCAGCTCTCCCCAGGTGTTTCAAGACTGACTATTGTCGCCGATCCTGATGGGCTTCTCCTGGAAGAAGGTCTGCTTCAAGAGGTCATTAGTAGAGGGTTCGAGCTGATTCAGTTCGAGGACAGCGTGTCCTTCAGATTCGCTTACGAATCAAGGTTTCGCTCCCGATGGGATCAAGGCGAAGACTCGGAGACCGAGATCGTCCTGCGATACGCATCGGGAGACCTAGCCGGGCTTCCCTATGATCTCCTGCAGTCTGGAAGGACACTTGCCTTCAATCTCGGAGATATGTTTCCAAATCTCAGCTATGGTGCAGTGGCTTCACTGGACCGCGGGTATCTGGATGACTTGTACCGAGCCCAGGCTAAACACTGTCCTGTAGCCCTCGGTGACAATGCTACAAAGGATTTCATTCTTTACCACGTTTTCGGCATTGCTCCGGAAGTCATTGACCAGCCATCGGATTTGCTGCGAATCCTGCTGCGCCGTCACTACAAGGGACAAAGGATACCGAGCCTTTTGGAGGAACGTTTCGTCCAAGTCCTGAAGCAGGAAAAACGATTTGAAGACTGGCCTCTCGAAGAAATCATTCCGAACAGGGAAGCCTTCTTCGCGTTTCTCAGTGAGCGGTGGCCCTCATTCTTGGATCGGCTCTCGGCTATTCATCCTCAGAAAGCCAGCAATGACCAGCATTACGATCTGAAATTCAGAGGTCCCTTAGACCTGCCGTTCGAACATGACGATGTCCGACCCTACATAGACAGCCTGTTCTTGGAAGGTTTTCTTGATCCGGTAGGCCATGAGGCCGCCAACGCCTTGGTCGGAACGTGGGCTGCTATTGGCGTTAGGACCGACCCTGAAGAGGATCAACAGCGACGACTCAAACGTTTGCTGACGGCAGTTGAGACCAGCATGCCCCAACCCGATGCCAGACATGACGACTGGCTCTTATTTGCATACAGATGGGCCGAACTAATAACCTTACGCATCGGGCTAGGCATGAAACTGCCAAAAGAAACGCTTGATGGCATCGAGGATGTCCAGAGGCTGCTGGACACAGTATTCCTCGAATGGGTCCTAAATCGGTACTCCTCGTTGCATAATCTACCGGCTGTCCCTCCTGTCATGATTCACCACGTCCCCCGATTCCTAGCAAGCCTCAAGGAAGAAACCGGAAAAAAGAAGTTTGCCCTGGTAATCGTGGACGGGCTGGCTCTTGACCAGTGGCTCGTTATGAAAAGTGTCATTGCCGGACAGGTGACAGACCTGCACTTCCAAGAGAGAGCTGTGTTCGCTTGGTTGCCCACGATCACCTCAGTTTCAAGGCAATCCGCCTTCTCAGGAAGACTCCCACTATACTTTCCGGCAAGTATCCACAACACCCAAAAAGAAGGATCTCTCTGGATTCAATTCTGGACGGAGCGTGAACTGAAGTCGCGTGAGGTCGAATACGCGCGAGCCCACGGGGAAACGGATTTGGATGGGACATCTGAAATGGCTGCCAATCCAGAGATCAGTGTACTTGGGGTTGTAATCGACAAAATCGACAAGATCATGCACGGAATGGAACTTGGGGCTGCCGGTTTGCATAATCAGGTACGATTGTGGGCCACCCAAGGCTATTTCGCCAAGCTTCTTGAAATGCTTCTCGACAATGGATTCCATGTTACCGTGACGTCTGACCACGGGAATATCGAGGCAACAGGCTGCGGACGACCGATGGAGGGAGTCACAGCAGATGTCCGAGGTCAGCGTGTCCGCGTCTTCTCTGATCCCGCCTTGCGTTCCACCGTTAAGGCGCGGTTCCCCGGCTCCATCGAATGGCCGCCCGTTGGACTTCCTGGGGACTTCCTTCCGCTCATGGCTCCTGGCCGCAGCGCGTTCATTACCGATGGTGAAAAGAGCGTTTGCCACGGCGGAATTTCCATCGAAGAGCTTATAGTACCATTCGTGCAGATCGAGAGAGGGCAAGGGTGAGAGATAGGTTCACTCAGATCGGTTTTAGTCGGCGAATCAAATTGGAGTGGCTGCAGCTGACCGCTCAATTGGTCACTGAAAGGAACGACACGGAGACCATCAGATCGGTGCTGAATACAGCCTTGCGAGAAAAGCTCTTTGGAGGCAGTGAGACTCCGCGCGGCAGTATAGAAAAAACTGTCAGTATTCTTCTGCAAACTTGGGCCAATGTTCCACGTGAGCTGGCCTTGCTGCGAGACACGGGCATCGAGCTGCTTCAGGAAATCCCATCGGGAGAGCATTTGCCAATTCACTGGGGCATGTCAATGGCCGCATATCCTTTCTTCGCCTCTGTGGCCGCTGTGGTGGGTAGGCTATTTAAGTTGCAAGGAACCGCGACGGCGGCTCAGGTTCAGAGACGTTTGCGAGAACAATACGGGGAGAGGGAAACCGTAAGCCGCTCTGTTCGTCACGTGTTAAGGACTTTCTTCGATTGGCAGGTACTCGGCTCGGGAGGCAGTGAGGGCTTGTACATTTCCAGCGGTTTCCGCGCGGTGGCAAGGCCGGAGGTTGTGGCTTGGATGATCGAAGCGTTTCTCCACGCAAACCCGCAGGGCGGTCATCCGCTGAAGGAGGTCTTGCTGTCGCCATGTTTCTTCCCGTTTCGATTAGACCGGGACCCCGGGAAACTCCGTATGGCACAATCGGGCAGGATCGAGGTGATTCGCCAGGGGGGCCTGGCCGACGACATGGTCATGCTCTCGCGACCCAGCACCAAATATCTTGACAAATAATCACCCTCAACCGAATTCTGGTCGAGATACCTGATAGCCAAAAAGATTTCCGAGGAAATCCATGCCGCGAAAGAAGAGAACAGAAGCCTCCCACCCCAACAAAAAGACATCAGACGCGTTACCCACCGGACGGCGAACGAGCGGTAGCCCTCCAGAGGAATTCATCTTTACAGACTATCCCGCATCCTTTTTCACCGAAGGCAAAGTCAAATCGCTTCAAGGCACCTGCAATGTTCTCATCGTCGCTCCCAACATGTCCCCCGATTCCGACGACAAGAACGTCGGCCTCTTGACCTACTGGCTGACCGAGACTCTCGGCGCATACGCGGTGGTGAATTGCGGGCGCTACCGGAGACCAGTTGATGGAGACCCTACTCCGGAGGAACTTCAAGTCTCCTATAGCCCGAAACCTCACAAAAAAGAAAAAGGTATCTTGGAACTACGACAACGTCTCGTAGAGGAGACAGGCGGCATCCCTGTTAATCTGGATTCTTTCAATTCGGCCTCAATTGCCGCGTACGAGTATGCGGAACCGATCTGGTTAACCGCTTGCGCTATCGCATACAAATCTATCCCTTTAGCCTTCTTCGTATGTGGAATTGACGATGGCAGGGCTGATGAACTTGAACTCGACGTCGCTGTGGGGGCAGGATACCTTCTTAGAGACAAGGAACGGGTTTGCAGGGGAGATACCGGCTCCGCTGGCGGTGCCTTCGTCGAGGAACTGATTGGACGACTCAACCGGCTGCGGGATGGCATTCGCGTCCGCGACGGAGTTGAAGGATATTCTCTTACTGGCGACGAGATTGCGGGGTGGCTTAGATCCACCTGGACCGATGATCGAGATGACCTCTACGAACCTGACATGGCTGATGGGTGGATAGCAGACGATATTCATAGCGTCCAGCTAGCCATTCGTTACACAGGGTTCAGGGACAGCGAAGAAAATCTGAAACGGACGGTCGGGGAACTGGCTCCTGCTATATCCGGCCTGAGCGTATTCCAGAGCTGGCAGAGGGAAAAGATGGCAAAAAAAGCGACAAAGAAGCCGAAGAAGTCGAAGGAGCCTAAGAAGATGGGCAAGCCCTTGAAGTCAGGTTCAGTTGCTAAGCAGAAACAGCCCATCGTTTCCCCGCAATCCGCAGAAGTTGATCAAACTCTCGTCAACAATGCCGTCCACTTCATTAACGAAAAAGCCAATGAACACGTGTACAAGGCTTATGAAGAGATCGGGAACTACTTGCTGGAGAAATTCTTTGACAACGATCTGGAATTGGCTTCGTCCAGAAATCCCAAGAAGTTGGTGAGTTATCAGGCTCTACGCGAACGCGAGGACTTGGCAATCCATCCGGCGCGTTTAGGAGTGATGGTCAGAGTTGCCGCCCAGGAGAAATTCTTTGCTTCCAAAAAACTACCGTCCGAAAAACTCTCTTACACACATAAGTCCGAACTAGTGAAGCTGCCGGTGTAAGTTTTCAGATTCTATGGACAGAAAAGGGGTGAATTTTTCAGATTAGGTTGACCTGTAGAGAAAGATTATCAGAATAGATGGACGAGATGAAGAGGGCGGTGGCTTTAGGGAGCTACC
>Ga0247841_10007895_pt1 | contig 15570 bp, 24 predicted proteins | sample LaCruzMarch2015__2_FD_192410 | JGI IMG/M metagenome (GOLD analysis project Ga0247841, IMG submission 192410) | Freshwater microbial communities from meromictic Lake La Cruz, Castile-La Mancha, Spain - LaCruzMarch2015_18m | ecosystem: Environmental > Aquatic > Freshwater > Lake | place: Spain...
CTACTTTTATTTTAGATGTATTTTTTCTATCTCTTTTAAGTGAAACATTAGACTCCACTGGAATTGGTTTCTTTCCAAAATCAACATCATTGTTAACTATCTTATATTTATCTACGGTTGGTTCTTCTTCAGATTTTTTAAATAGTTTAGCTTCACGTCTCAAAGTTAAAATGCTTTTATTTGTTTTTTCAGCATTTGTAGCAATATAATCTAAATCAACATATCTTCCAGTAGCAACTGCTCTCTTAGCAGCACGAATAATTGAATTTTCACCTCGTATATTTATTCCATACAAAATTACATTATATCCTAAAGATTTAAATTTGGCAAAATTCTTTTTAGCATCAACTGTATTTTTTAAAGTAGCATCTATAATTATATTTTTTTTCTCGTGTGTATATTTTTCAACAGCTTTATCTAACATATCTGTACTTTCTTCATGCAACATACCAGCATTTGCACCTTTATATTTTTCATATTCAGGCAACATTTCCTTAAATACATCTGAATTCAAATATACATATTTCTTATATTTTTTATAATCTGGTAAAGTTTCATCTAATTGATGGTCAACTAACTTATCAATAACAGTGCTTTTACCACTTGCAGTTAATCCACCAATAAATATTACAGTTGGGTCTTTACCTTTTTTTGGTATTGCATTTTCATTATCTACTAAGTTAATCTTTTCTTCATGCAACTTTTGTCTCTCAGAGATATATTGTTTAGATATTGAGTCTCTATATCTACTTTGAGTATCTCCTATTATTTTTAATTCAGTTGTAGCTTCTTCTATTCTTTCTGCTAATTCAGGTTTAGAAGCAATTATTCTTTTTCCTTCAACCAGTGCTCTATTTATTTTTCTAGGATTTTGGGCATAAAGAGTTTTAACTGGGTCTGAGCCACGTTTGTATTTATTTTTATTAGCAAAAAACCAACGTCTTTGAGCTTCAGACATGAATGGCATGCAAAATTTCTCCAGTATTATTTTTTGATACTTTCCAATTATTTTTCATTAGTCAAATCCTCCCCAGCTATCACTTTTTTCAATATCACTCATTCCTAGTGACCAAAATGATTTATGTTGTCTATGTGGGTCAGTATCAATATATCCATAACGATTTTGTAATGGAACATGTTTAACTAAATGTTCGTGAGTAACACTTTCATATAATCTTTTTAATTTAGTATAATCCATATCTTTCATTTCACGCACTATTTCTTTCATCATTTTTGGTTTTGACAACCCTTCAGCATCATCATCTGTAATTTCATTATATGCTAAACCAAGATTATAATCATCGTAGGTTCTAAACTTCTTAATCAACTTCACAATTATTTGTTCACGTGTTAAACCATAAAATGCCATTTTATTTTTTCCTTGACCATTTTACATCAACCATACTATCTAATTTAATTTTAGGATAAATTTCAAATGTAGTTATATTTCCGCTATGACCCATTTCAAAATAAATATTTTTTTCAATTAACTTAAATGCCAAATTTTCAGCCTTTCTTTCAGAATTTACTTTTCTAATTATCATCTTAGTATCCTTTGAAATTAGATTATTATTTCTATGTATTAACATGTTAAACCTGCCATTTAATTTTTCTCCTTATATAATTTAACAAATTTTTGAGCATCTGACTTATTTTTAAAATGTCTATAATGTAATGGTTGAGTGCTACTCCACATTCCTACACTATAAAAAATTTTCTTAGATTTAGTACTATTAATTGATTTTGTTAAATAAAGTTGTTTATTATTTTTTACATTGTGCCATGACCATGCACCTTTCCAATTTAATTTCCAATCTTTTAGTGCCATGTTAAAACTGCCACCAATGTTTTCCTTCTTCTTCAGCATTACCACCTTTTTTGTAGGTTTTCTTAGCTGCTTTCATTGCTTCTTTTAGAGAAAGCTCAGGGTGTTGTCTTCGCACTTCATTAACGTGTTCTGTCCATTTATTTCTTGACATTATTAGTATTTCCTCATGTAACTCTTTGCATATTTTAGAGCTGCTTGTTTAGTTTTGAAAGTTTTAGAAATCCATTGATTTTTTATTTTTATTTTCCATTCATCTTTAAATTGTTTTGCTAAATTTGGATGATTTTCAAATAAAGCCTTTTTATGGAAATTTTCTAATTCTACCCAGTCATAAGTTTCAAGAGTTTTTATATTATTAAATGCTTCTTGATAATAATGATTTCTTAAATAATCAGGTAGTCTTCTATAATCTTTTCTTGCCATTTTAGTGTGTCCTCATATAATTTTTAGCAAATTTAATTCCCTGAGCTTTAGTTTTAAATGTTTTATCTACTATATCTTTATAATTTTTATCTATAGAAACATAATAATAATTTTCATATTTGCCTGTTTCTATAACATATACAACATTTTTATCTTTTTTTGTCCATACAGTATAAGGATTTGGTCTAAACCAAAATGTTTTCCCCTTTGTTTTCTTCCAATCTTTAATTGTCATTTTAATTAATAATACTAACTAACATTTGTTTATAAATATTATTATTAATTTTTATCTTCATTACACACCCAACCTTCATTAACTACATCTATATCACAAACATAATTATCAACAAAAACTCTATTATAAACATGTCCGGGCTCTTCAACTAAATTATTTGTAATATTCATTCTATTCATTATAGCCATAAATAACACTGAAGTATCTCTACAAACAGCAGCAGTAGTAAAAATTTCTTCAGGCTGGACTAAAGCATTTGTATCTTTATCATGATAAGCTACCACCATATTATAAGTTATAAAATCATATACACAATTTACCTTCTCTAAGTCAATTTCCTTTAAAGAGCATAAATAAGTTAAACTATTTACTACTTCAGTATCTTCCCAAGATGTAGCTACTATTTTAAAAGCTCGGTCTACTATCACATTATTCAAATCTTGTTCAAAAAAAGGTTCCATGAACATTAACAAAATTACCATAAGAAAACAACTTACTCCAACACACCAACCAAAGAAAAAACCCCACATTGATGCTTTTTCAAATTTTAATTCTCCTTCTGTATATTTGTTTTTTCTATTTTTTTTGTAAGGATATTTTTTATTTTCTTTCATTTTATATCTTTTATTACTTCTTCTTTCTTTATCTTTCACCATGTGAATATGATGGTCTTCTAAATAATAAATGAAGACCTATTTAAATAAGTTTTTATGCTGTGCTATTTGAAGCTGAACCTGATATTAAATTAGTTGAACTTCCTAAATTTGGTAAACTAACAAAAGGTGTTGAACCACCTGTTATTAATGGAAGCTTTCCATCCCATTTATCAATTGCAGCTTTATTATTTAATAATGCTTGATATTCTAAAGTTACTGAATTTACTGATTTTGCTAATAATGCCTGAGAGTCAGCTTGACCTCTTGCAGCAGTTACAGCTTGTTGAGCTTCATATTCAATTTGAGCTAATTTATTCTTAGCTGCTAAAGCATTTTGCTCAGCAGTAACTTTCATTTCAATTGCTTTATTAAACTCTGGACTAAAATCAAAATTAACTATTGAAACTTCTTCAACAATAATTCCTCTTGATGCAAGTTTTTCAGTTAATAAATTTTTTATTTCTTGTCTAACTTCTTCCCTTTTAGTAATTAATTGCTCAGCAGTAAATTTTGCTGTTATTGATTTAACAACTTCTTGTTCCATTGGTTGAATTATTTTTGTTGCATAATCTATACCAATATCTCTATATAAAACTGGAATACTTGCAGTTTCAAGATGATAGTTAGTTGCAATTTTAGAAGATACAATCTGCAAATCACTTGATGCAGCAGAGGCATCAGCTTCATACTTTTGAGTTCGTACATCCATTCTAACTATACTTTGAACTAAAGGAATTTTCATATGTATACCATTTAAAACTGGTTCCATTGAAGGTTTTCCAAATGTTAATAAAACTCCTGCTCTTCCTGCTGGAATTATATAAAAAGTTGCAAAAATCAATATTAAAATTACTATTGGAATAACAATTGCTGATATTACTTTTCTTGGTTTAATTTCTCCATAATCTTCTTTAACCATTTTTATTCATACCTCCTTTCAATTCTTCTCTTTTATCATCAAAATCTACCATTAAAATGGTTATTATTAAAGATGCAAACATTAAGCAAACTCCAGCAATCATTAAAGGTTGATTATAATAAATCCACATTTCTGACCAACCTAATACAAATGCTCCTATCATTATAAAATAAAATAAAATTTTTTCAATCATTTCATTTTCTCCAAAAGATTTTTAACTTTAATCCAAATTTGATTTATAGATAATACTGTATTATCACCATGATATTCCCAATCATCAAACTTACGCATTTCACTTAAAATATAAGCTGCTTCATTTTTTATTTCTTCAGTCATTTCAACCATTTTTTCATCTCCAGGCTTTCAAGTTCATTAAAGAACTTCTCACCATAATGTTTATTCTTATCAACCTTGGCATTACGAACTCCTAATATCCTAGCAAAATCTCTAAATATTGGATAGTTAATATCATAAATATGTTTATCACAATAACTAAATGAACCATTATAACTAGCTTCTTCTGCTTTTTTAATGTGTCTCATATCGTGCCAGTAATTTTGTTCATTCATATTGCTAGGTAGTTCTAATGAAATAGGTGGATTGTCATTTAGTAATTGAGGTAAATCTTTTTTATAAATAAATAATTCTTCACTAGCTTTTTTTAATTCTTCTAAATCTTTAGAATAAACATGAAGAGAATTAACTAGGAAATATAATTTACCCAATTCTAAACCACTCAATGATGCTATTGATTGTTGCATAAAAGATGCTAGTGGATAATCATACTTTGTTCCACGCATTATATCATTACTACGGATAGTTGCAGTCATGTCTAACTTTCCATCACGAGGTAAGAACATATAATTAATATTACAAGGAACGTCGGACCTAGTTAACTCTGTATCATATGGAACCCAAGTAGTAATTAAACACCTTTTAGATGTAGGATTTTCACGAAGTTTTTTAACTACATTATCTATTTGATTAAATTCTTTCCAACGACTCCCATACATATATTCTAAAGTTCCATCATTCATTAATTTATAAGTATTCTCTATCAAATCTTTACGATAACGTGCCATTATTGGTGGATTAATATTTAAAAATTCTGAAATTATTTCACCAACAAACCAAAATGGTACAGTGGAAAAATTTTTTAAATTAAATATTATAGCTTTTGGATTTTCAATCTCAAAAAATTGATGTGGTAATTCTATTAATTCCTCTTTCAAAGTTCCAACATTATTTTTGTTATTAGATTTAATTGAATTATTTAACACTATTAACTCTAGGGATTTATTCTTGAAAAAATCATTAACATCTGTAAATTTTTCTACCATTAAAAAAATTCTCCTAAAGTTTTATTTGGGTTTAATACTTCTTTAATTTTCATTTCTTCAACATCTTCTAATAACTTAATTTTATCTATAATTAATTTCTCCCAAGCAACATCATAATCTACCATTAATTCTTGAGGTAAATTAGTATTACTATCTAACAATAAACATTCTGTTATAGGATATTTTGTTAAATCTAAAGATTGTTTTATAAAAATAAGTTTTCCAACTGTTCCTGCTCTAAATTCGGTTTTCAAGTATTTATTGCTATATTTTGCAGCTTCAATATGTCGTACTTTAGTTTTATAGTCTTCTAAATTATCCGAAATTTTCCATTCAATTCCAATATCTTCATATTTTAACTTATTAAATTGTTTTCTATACTCTTTTAAAACATTTCTCATTTCTTCTATACTTTTTTTATCTAATAACATCAAATATAACTCTTGAAGCATAATTTTTATTTTGCTTGAAATAGTATGAGTCACTATATCAAATCCTTTTATATAAAATTCTCCATTTTCTAATATTCCATAATATCTCTTTTTAGCAGGTTTAGTTACAAATTTCTTAAAATTTTTAGTATGTTCAAATTCAAAAAATAAACAATATCTATTCTCAGACATTTTATACTTGTTTAACACATAATCTTTTAATTTTAAATTTACTTCTTCTTCAAATTTTGAACCATCAAAACCTTTAGGTCTAGAAAAAAATACACTATCAGTATCACTTAAAATAGCTTTAAATCCTTCTTTAGAATTTATATAATCTATTACAAATTTAATAATTTCCCTGCCAATAGAAGTAATAGCTGCACCTATAAATGGGTTAAATACATTAAATTTGTTATACGAATTTACACCAAATAATGAATTATTTTGTTGCTTTCTTACATCAGTTTTAAATAATTCAAGCTTAGTTCTAATATCTTCTTCACCAAATTCTTTTGCATATTTTTTATAAAGTTTTTTATGGTGTGTTCTTCTTTCAGTTAATTCTTTTAACATTTTAGGATAAACACCTACTATATCTTGCTTAAATTTCTTTTTAAAATTATATTCATTTATAATTTCTTTATTTTGTAATCTCCACATAACTATATCTTCAATTTCTAAACCATCTGTATCATTTATAGTATCAGGTGAAATATTAAATGTTCTTACTATTGATGGGTACATTCCACTAAAATCTCCAACACTTACATCTTCATGAATACCTTCTGTAACTTCCATTACATATGCAGCTTTTATTTTTATAATTTCATTGTATAAATTTATTATATCTCCATCTAAATTAAATTCACCTAGGTTATCTGGCAAAATAACTTCAGGATAATTCATTTTTAAATAATATAATAAAACAATAGAATTATGAGTAGTATGTCTAAGAGGAACTGGAACTATCTCTCTTTGAATAACATATAAAAAATCTAATAATTTAAATTTATCTACTATTTCTTTTACTAACTCTACATCTTTTATGTTATAAGTAATAAACATATTAACGTCTGTTTTCCAAGCATTAGCACCTATATCTGTCAATTTAATCATATCTTTCAAATAAAATTTAGCACAACTTTCAAGACTCCAAGAATTTGGTTGTGGAAGATAGCATGTATTCTTTTGCAATACAGGAATAAAATCTACTAATTCTAATCCAAAAATAATTACTTCATAACATGTTTTATTACCTTTAGTTACAAAAGAATGACTATTTACTTCACCAAATTTAGAAAGTTTATTAGAGTCTAACTTTAATCTATTTAATCTATTTATAATATAAGGCCAATCAAAATCATTGCTATACCAACCTCCAACAATAGAAAAATCAAATTCACAAAATTTATTTAAGAAATCTTCCATCATAGCTAACTCATTTGTAAAAAAATAAACTATTTCATTTTCTTTTAATCTTTTTTCAGGAATTAAACTTTTACTCCAAATCCAAGTATAATATTTAGAAGTTTCATAATCAAATATTGTAATAGATGTGATTGGTTCAGGAGCACGTAATGCGTCTCTACACATATCTGTTTCTATGTCTATTAATCCTACTTTTCTATTATTAGAAAAACTTCTTTTATTATGTATTAAATATTTTAAATAAATATCTATATCATATTCATATGTTTGAACTTTTTTCTCTTTTAATAATTTTGAAATTTTCCACCATTCATATTTTATAGGTATAATTTTTGTAACATTTTCATTATAAATACTTTTAAATCCACTTTCAGTTGAAGGTGAAATATATTCATATTTAGAATTTCTTTCTATATTATTATCTATCAAATTTATTACATAAGAAACTTCTTCATCTTTTATATAAAAATAATTATCACATTCAATTTTATCAAAATTCTTTCTTCCTTCTGCATTTCTACTAAATTCATAAATATCATTAAACTTAGTTTGAATTAACTCTATTTCTTTTATTTCTTCTGTCATTTTTTAATCTCACATCTATATTTATTTATAGCATTTTGAATACATGTATCCATATCTAAATACTTTCCTTCACTTTGACGACCCACAAACATTATATTCTTAAATCTTTTTCCATATTCTAAATATTGATTAATTACATTTAAATTTTCAGCAGTTTGAACTGGATATAATCTATTATTATCAGATGGAGTTTCAGTACACATTAATTTATATTTAAATTTAGTATTATTAACAACGCTAAGTTGATTACATTCACTAATTCTAGTATAAGTTGGATGTGAACTTAAATTCACCACTGGAGTTGGAAGAACATTATTTTTACTTTCTATTTCAAAGAAATCAAAATCTATTCCACGATATTTTATTTCTCCAAAAGCATTATTAAAAAATTTGTCTATGTGAGAAGTTACTACTATTTTATCCCATTTATCTAATTTTTCTGTTAAATCTAAAATATTCACATCACTACATTTATTTATCTTCAATCCATCACTCATATTCTTTACCATATTACTATACCCGAACTTTGGCAAGAATGTTTCTTGACCTTCAAAGAACAAATTATTACGCGTAGGCTTCGGTTTAAATCTATGTTCTATATTCTTTATTACTTCATCTGTATTTTCTTTCCACATTTTTTGTGAATAAGGTTTTATAAACTCATCAAACATATTTATTTGCGGGTTTAATTTAACATTTAATTCATTATAAGTGCGGTTAATTGGCCACATTGTAATTGCTCCATTATTTCCAACACATAATACTTTATGTTCAAATGGAACTAAATCTGTAAACTTATTAACAAATAACATAGCTTCTAAAGTTCCACGTTCTTTTGAAAAATGTAAAATATGTGGTCCTTGTAATGGTTTATAACAACCACATTTTTCATCATACTCATCTCTCAACAATCCTCCTACATCATTTTCTTTTTCATGTACTTCAACATACCAATTATCTTTTCTAGCTAGATTAGCCATTGTAATTCCACTTAAACCTGCTCCGATGATTAACATACGTTTATTTTTCATTTTATTAATTGATTTACAAATTTCCAGTTTGTATGTTTATTTTCTAAATTTTTTACTAAGTCTCTCCTCAAAACATTACGCTTAGTCCAAGTCATGCGTGATAAATTATCCACAACTTCATTCATGCTATCAATATAACCATCTTTGTCCATCTTAACTATCAATTCTTTTGGCAACCAGTTTTCAATACCCTTGAAATCGCTAAATCCAATTGGAATACTACCAAATAATAAACTTTCTAAAATTCTCATTGTCATAACTCCATTGGTCTTATAATTATTTGGGGAGAGCAAAGGAACTGCGCAAGCCGGACCGATTGCCTCACGAAATTCCTGAGCCCCAATTCTATCGTGAAATATAATACCTTTATTTTTACTTCTAAATTCAGCTAATTCATCTTTCATCCAATTTCCAAAGAAATGAACTCTTCCAGGGTTATTTTTTGCAAAGGGAGAAATCTTGGTGTTTATATCTTCCTCACGATTATAAAAATTACCAACATAACTAAGTAAATTTTTTCTATTAGGCAACGGAGTTTCAAATTGTAACATATCTTCAAAATCAAATGGTATATAAAAAGTTTCTCTATCAATTATTTGTTTTTGAGGAAATAATCCTTGTTCTAAAATCTTTACATTCTTATAACCTAGGTCTAAAATACTTTTTTCATCATCATTACTAATTGTATAATCTAAATCTATTATTCTAAGAGGTTTATTTTTATCTTTGTAAAAATTTAAAATATTATTTTGTATTTGTAAATCAGGTGAAGCTCCACTTTGATTATCTTTAGTTTTCATACGCCATTCCATAATTAACAAATCTATGTCATTTGGAAAATCAGATTTTAAAGCACTTTCTAAACCTATAAATTTTATTTTGTTATACATATCCCAACGTTTTTCTTGTGAAAATGATGCAAAAGCTTCTTTATTATATTTTTCTATACTTTCTTTGTCTCTATCTACAACATTATAAACATCAATATCGCGATTTTGAAATTCTCTAAAAACAGACCACAAATAACTAAAATTTCCATCTGGTGAGGATATTCCAATTTTATCACTTAAATGACCCCAATAGTTATATAATATCTTCTTCATCTTCTTCCTCCCCATGCAATACACAAAGCAAAAATATGTAATAATTTACAATATCCCTTGCCTCATCAATTAATTTATCTTGTTGAAATTCAGTTCTATTTTTAACATTAAATAACATATTAAACCTATTTCTTTTACCATCTATTATATTTAACAATGCTTCTGGAGTTTCTTTAAGAAAAATATCACTATATACTTTTCTTCTCTCTTCACGAATTTTCAAGATTTTATCTAATTCTTGGGTAAATTCTGAGCCAAGAGTATAATCACTCAAGAGTTTTAACTTGTTGCATGATTTCTTGTTTTTGTTGCTTTTCATTTTGTAATTGTTGTCTTTGTAATTTTAATAAATTTAATTTACTTTCTATTGTAATATTACCTCGGAAATGACCACTTAAATCTATTTCACAATTTTTGATGTAAGAATTTAATATACTTATTTTTGCATCAATATCATCATCAGCTATAAGATGTTTTACATGTTTTTGCTTTGCTAAACCTTTCAGTCTCTCTTTCATTACAGTACTTTGTTTTTTTGCCATTCTTATCTCTATCTTCGCCCTTTTAATTTAAGCCACATTTGAAAATGCACTTTCAATAACTCAGTTTCTGAAATAGCTAAATCACTCTTCATATAATTTAATACCTTATCAGCTAATTCTATCCTTTCAGTTTTCACTGTTTTTGGAGAAATTTTTGCAGTTGCATCTACCGTAGCTTCTTTATTCTTTGTCATATTTGTTAAACCTCCCTCTTTATTTAATTCATAACAATTATCACAATATTGTCTATAACGTGATGCAGAATTCTCTATTATACTACCACAACCCACACATTTTAATTTAAGTCTTTTCATTATGTCTATACCTCATCTCGGTTATGATTTTATTAATCTAGGGTGCTTTATAAAGCTTATTATACCTTAAAATATACATCAAAATATCCTTAATTAAATGTATTAACTATACAATAATATTAAATATTTATAAACCTCAAAAATTCTATAATTATGATTTAAATTGTATTGATATAATAATTATTATGGATAAAGAAATAATAAATAAATACATAGGGCATACAGTCTTCTTAAGTTTAGAAAATGGATTTAAATACAAAATTCTCCTAAAACCTGAATATGTGTTAAATGACATAATTTCTTTTAATGGAAAATATGGTGAGCCCATAGATTTTAAGATATCAGAAATAAGTTTTATAACAATATCAGAAAATGATAGGGAGAAAAATGATGATGATTGAAATTCCAAAACAATTACAATTAGATGATTTAAAATTTATTTTAATAGCAGAAAAATCTAAAATTCCAATTGAAACTGATTGGACTAATTCTAATAATTATAAATATAATGACCCAAAATTATTAGAACATCTTAATAGTAGTGGAAATTATGGTGTTTTATGTGGAGCAGGAAAATTAGTTATTGTTGATATTGATGATATAAGTATAATAGATAAAATGAATAAATTATTTCCTAATACATTAACAATAAAAACAGGTGGTGGTAAAAGACATTATTATTTAAAATTAGAAGGTGATATAGACCAAAATTACATAGTATTAAAGAATGGTGCAGGAGAATTGAGAGTTAAAAATTGTCAAGTAGTAGCTCCTGGGTCATTTCATCCATCAGGAACTACTTATCAAATATTAAATGATAATCCCATACAAATTATAACTAAAAAAGAATTATATAAATTATTAGAAGATTATTTAGATATTGGTGGAAAATCGGCTCAACATCAAATTGTAGTTGATAAAAATTATATTGATATTGAAATAATACCAAAATTAAAAGATGAAAAAACTAAAGCTCTAATAACTAAAGACTCAAAATCATATACACCCGAAGCCTATGGTTTTCCTTCACGTTCTGAAAGAGACCAACGAGTTGTTACTAGTTTAATATTAAGTGGATTTGGACAATATGTTAAGAGTATATTTGATTTATATCCTATTGGTGATAAATATCGTGAACATGTTAATGGAGATGCATATTTAAAAAAGAGTATAGAAAATGCAAGAAAATACTCAGGAGTTGCGGATGATATTGCAATTTCTTTAGAAGAAGAAATAAATAACATCAAGAATGATAGAGTGCTTAGAAATAAATTAGATTTTTATCTGCAACAATTAGCAAAACTAGAAAAATGGTCAGATATTAAATATCTTACAGGCTTGATTGCACATATTACACTGATTTCTAAAAAAGATTTAGAACGCAGAATTGAAATATTACAAGAGGGTGAAAAAGAAGATATAATGTTTAGTGTTGAAGAAATTATGAATATGTCTTTTCCAGATATACAATTTTTTATTGAAAATATGATACCTGAAAAATCACTTATATTTATTCAAGGAAAACCAGGACAATTTAAAAGTATGTTAACACTCTACATTTGCATATCAATGGTTGCTAAAAAAAACTTTTTAGATAAATATAATACACTTAAAGTTCCTAAAATATTATATTATGATTTAGAAAATGAGATTTTAGAGATTAAGAAACGTATCAATTTTTTAACATCAGGAATGGGATTAACATGTAATGATATAAAGGGATTACATATTTCTAAAACTTTTAAATTAAAGAATGTTAAAGAAGAATTAGAAAAATGCAAAAATTATGATATTATAGTTTTAGATAGTTTACGTAGATTTTTAGAAGGTGATGAAAACCAAAGCAGCAATACTAATAAATTTTACATTGACTTTTTAAAACAACTTATAGAAATGGGAAAGACTGTTATTGTAATTCTGCATGAGAAGAAAGGTGAGTATGAAAATGCATACGAGGGTTCTAGACTAGAAATGGTCCGTGGAAGTGGAGATATTGGAGCACAAGCAGATTTAGTTTATGCACTTACAAAATTAATGGAAACTAAAAAACTAGGTTCTAAGAACGTTATAATGGATTTTCACTTAAGTTTAGAAAAAAATCGTAAATCTATAGATTTTGAAAATCTAAGTTTCAGAGTAGAAAAAGATAATATATTACAATGTACTAAATTAAATTTCTCTAATTTTGGAAAACCAATGACTTCTCATCAAAGATTAAAAGCTAAAATAGTTGAATTTGTAAAAGAAAAAAAGATGGCTAAAAGACAAGAAATTGCAGAATATATAAGAAATTCAACAGATTATTCAGATACATCATTAACTAAGACTTTAGCAGAATTAATTAAAAATCAAGACTTAACTCAAGAGCATTATGGTGAGTACAAAATTTTTGAAGAAAGTGCTCTAACTAAAAAAGATGAACAGGGTTCATTATTTTAAAAATTTTTAATCTTTACCTGACAAAATAAACAAAAACCTCTTAATAAAATATAGATTAAGTTTACTATTTATACTATCTTTATCATTTTTACTATCTTTACTATCTTTACTATCTTTACTATGTGTACTAAGTCAGTTGGTAAAGATAGTAAACTTATTTATGTCTCTAAGCTATATTTTTTTATCATTTTCCTTAGATATTCACTAATGTGATTTTTTAAGATAATGCATTTATAACAAAAAATTGAGTTTACCATCTTTACACTCTTTATATTACTAAAAATTCCGGTGAACTATATTCACCCGTTGTTATTCTCTTTCAGTGATTATATAAGTTTAAATAGTATTAAAGATTAAAAATATTAGACAAAATGATAGACGAAAATATTCCCCAGATTGAACAGAAAGAAAAAATAAAATTAATAAAAATGTCTAAGGGTTATAATTGGGAATTAGTTATTTTACCCAAAGATGGTAGTGCATTTTTAAGTGATGAAGATTTAGAGAGATTAAAGGTTAGAAATAGCATATTAGAAAAAGAGTATGGTGTGAAAGGAGGTGAAAAAGAGTAAGATGACAATAAATATAAATATTAATGGAAAAATGTGCAAAGATTTTTTTAAAGCTGTTGATATAAGGAGTTCAAATGAAGCAATTGAAGAATTTAGAAAGAGATTGAAAGTAGCTGGATTAGAAATAGCTAAGAGTGCAGCAGATAATGCAAAATCTCGTAATAGAAAAACAGTAGACAAGAGCGATTTTAATAATAAATCACTTCCAGTAAAAATAGATGAATTAGATGAAGAGGTTGCTCTGGATAAAGAGTTTGGTGAAGAAGAGGCTGAGGAGGAAGAAGAATAATGACAAGTCCATGTATGACAAATGAAAACGGAGTGCATGATATTATTTCACCCATAACGGATAAAGATGGGATAATTAGAAGTGCAGTCTGTCAATATTGTGGTAGGAAGATGAGAGTTATAATGCCAAATGAAAATACACTCATTCAAAAAGAAAATATAGTTCATGAATTTGAATTATCAAGCCAAGATAGAAATTTAATGTTTAGTGTTGGAACAACAGAAATGAGTAAAGAAGAATTTCAAAATCTTTTAGATAAAGGAGTAACTATAACTAAATGGAAAGAGATAAAATGTTTATAAAAATGAAAGGAGGTAGTAAATAAATGGAAAACCCAACAAACCCGCAAGGACCAAAAACTTTTAAAGTAACTAAGGGAGCTAGATTAGAAGAAGGTTCACACACTGGAACAATTGTTCGTGTTGAATTTAGAACTCCACCCGAATATAAGTTTGACTATACAGATATATTTATAGCTGTAGACGGATGGAACTTTGAAGACCAACCTGGTGAATTAAAATATGGGGTCGCGACAAATTTTACAGTTAATTCCCAATTAGTTCAATTAATGAGCGTATTTGGAAAAGAAGTTAATGAGAATGACTTGTTAACTGAAGAAGATGTTAAAAATGTTTTCATTAATAAGAGAGTAAAATTTGTTGTATTTGACAAGGCCGGAAAAGATAAGAATGGAAAGCCTGCAACATACTCCAATATAGTGGTCGGTAGTTTAAAGAAAATCTAAGAACTAGATTAGATAAATTTATTTTTTATTTATTTTATTACTTCATTAAACTTAACTAATTTAGTTAAGTTTATACAAATTTTAGAGAGACAAAAAAAATTAACGACTTCCTTGAAAAGGATTATCTAAATCCCACTTACCGTCAAGGTATGAATTAGTTTCAGCAAAAGTCTCAAAATCCCAATCTTCTAGAAAACTAGGAATTTGACACAAAATTTTGAGAGCTTTTTCAACTGCATCTAAATCACCTTCACAAAAGTCAACAAAATTTTTCAAATTCATTGTCATATTTTTACCTCCTGTCATTATAAATCTATGTAAATGAAGTTTATAAATGTTTCTATTTTGTAAACATGCACTTAGGTTAGCTTAGTGCAATGTAAACATTTATAAACTTCATTTACTATATAATAATGTATGGAAGCAACAACCCACCAACCAACCAACCCATTAGTTTTTTCTAGTTACACTCATACTCAGGGCAGGATAAAATTTCAAACACCATTTGACTTCTTAGCTTGTCCTGATTTTTTCTTATTTTCTACTCAAAACGAGATAAATAAATCCCATACCGATTTCTTGTCTTGTTTTGGGATGCTCTCAAATGGAGGTTTAAAATGACAGGAAAGAAAGGAATGAAAAATTTAGGATATTTTGGAAATACAAATGGTTTTAAGAAAGAACACA
>Ga0247841_10007896_pt1 | contig 15569 bp, 14 predicted proteins | sample LaCruzMarch2015__2_FD_192410 | JGI IMG/M metagenome (GOLD analysis project Ga0247841, IMG submission 192410) | Freshwater microbial communities from meromictic Lake La Cruz, Castile-La Mancha, Spain - LaCruzMarch2015_18m | ecosystem: Environmental > Aquatic > Freshwater > Lake | place: Spain...
CGTAACTTCGGGATAAGGGGTGCTCAGATTTATCTGAGCCGCAGAGAAATGGGCCAAGCGACTGTTTAACAAAAACACATGTCTATGCTAAGACTTTAAGTCGATGTATATGGACTGACACCTGCCCGGTGCTGGAAGGTTAAGAGGAGGGGTTAGCGCAAGCGAAGCTCTGAATTGAAGCCCCAGTAAACGGCGGCCGTAACTATAACGGTCCTAAGGTAGCGAAATTCCTTGTCGGGTAAGTTCCGACCTGCACGAATGGTGTAACGATTTGGTTACTGTCTCGACCACGGGCTCGGTGAACTTGTGGTACCGGTGAAGACGCCGGTTACCCGTATATGGACGAAAAGACCCCGTGCACCTTTACTGCACCTTAGCATTGGGTTTGGATAAAGTATGTGTAGAATAGGTGGGAGACTATGAAGCGGTGGCGCTAGTCATCGTGGAGTCGCAATGTGAAATACCACCCTTACTTTGTTCGAATTCTAACCCAGTCCCCTGAATCGGGGGCGGGGACAGTGTTAGGCGGGTAGTTTGACTGGGGCGGTCGCCTCCTAAAATGTAACGGAGGCTTTCAAAGGTACCCTCAGCACGCTTGGTAACCGTGCTTAGAGCGTAAAAGTATAAGGGTGCTTAACTGTGAGACTTACAAGTCGAACAGGTGCGAAAGCAGGATTTAGTGATCCGACGGTTGTGTGTGGAAACGCCGTCGCTTAAAGGATAAAAGGTACGCCGGGGATAACAGGCTGATCTCCCCCAAGAGTTCACATCGACGGGGAGGTTTGGCACCTCGATGTCGGCTCATCGCATCCTGGGGCTGGAGAAGGTCCCAAGGGTTTGGCTGTTCGCCAATTAAAGCGGTACGTGAGCTGGGTTCAGAACGTCGTGAGACAGTTCGGTCTCTATCCTATACGGGCGCAGGAAACTTGAGAAGGCTCTCTCTTAGTACGAGAGGACCGGAGAGAACGAACCTATGGTGTACCAGTTGTCATGCCAATGGCACTGCTGGGTAGCTATGTTCGGTTGAGATAAGCGCTGAAAGCATCTAAGCGCGAAACTCGCTTCAAGATGAAGTTTCCCTTTGTAGCAATACAAAATAAGACTCCAAGGAGATTACTTGGTTGATAGGCTGCAGGTGTAAGCACAGTGATGTGTTCAGCCGAGCAGTACTAATAAGTCGAATGACTTGCCATATTATTTTTGAATTGATCAGATAGCATATGGCATCATGGTAATCACGTATTTAAATATCTAAAAATTATGACGAGTTTTTCTGGCGATTCGATACAGGGGTCACACCTCTTCCCATTCCGAACAGAGAAGTTAAGCCCTGTATAACCGATGGTACTGCATGAGCAATTGTGTGGGAGAGTAGGTTTTGCCAGATATAAAATTAAGAGCCGCTGTAAAAAGCGGCTTTTTTTTTAACGATTCTATGGAATCAATGTATTTTATACTGATTTAATGATAGAAAATCGGTAACTTTATTGTTATGCCCTCGTAGCTCAGTTGGATAGAGCATCGGTTTCCTAAACCGGTTGTCGGATGTTCGAGTCATCCCGAGGGCACGTTTTTTATATTTGTTTTATCTATAATTTGCAGACATGAGAAAAGTTGTTTTGATAACAGGCGCCGCAAGACGATTGGGCAGAGATATAGCTGTATCACTTGCCGAAGACGGCTGTGATATTATTGTAAATTATAATAATTCTAAGCAGGCAGATGTAACAGAAACAATAAAATGCATTGAAGCAACCGGTTCTAATGCTATCGCAATTAAGGCTGATATATCAAATGTTACAGAAATAAAAAAAATGTTCGGAAAGATAAGGGAAAATTTCGATTCACTTGATGTTCTTATTAATAATGCCGCAATATTTGAAGAAGTAGATTTTTTCGATATCGACGAGCATATTTTTGACAGATTTATCAATACTAACTTAAAAAGTGTTCTTTTCTGTTCGATTGAATCGGCAAAAATGATGCATAAAAGCTCTGCTTCTCCCAAGAAAATTGTTAATATTGCTTCACTGGGCGCATTCATGAACTGGCAGTCTTATATACCGTATTCAGTTGCTAAAGCAGGTGTTGTTAAGCTTACGCAATTAATGGCAAAACGTCTGGCTCCGGATATTCTTGTAAATGCAATCGCACCCGGAACTATTATTATCGGTGATGATAAAAATAGTTCGGTAAATACCGGCGATAAAAAAAAATACCCTTTAAAGAGATTCGGGAAAAGTACTGATATAACATCGTTAGTCCGGTATCTTATTAAAGAAAACACTTTTATTACAGGCCAGACAATAAAAATTGACGGCGGCCGTATTCTGTAGCATGTTTTACAGCATATTCTGTAATTAATTAAAAATTTTGATTAAAATGGATCATTTAAACAGGGCACCAAAAGCATATAAAGATAACTCATTTCTGAATTCACCTGCGGCAAGACCCGTAAGATTATTAACAGAATATCTTGAACCTTTTGACCGATTAAAAAGATTTGATATCAATGACACAATTGTGTTTTTCGGTTCTGCGAGAATATTGCCGGCTAAAATGGCAAAAAAAAACCTGCTTGAACTTAAAAATAAATTAAAAAAACTTTCGGCTAAAAATAAAAAAGATTTTAATAAAATTTTAAATGATATTGAATATGCTAAAATGGATGTGGAAATGTCCAGATATTACGAAGATACTGAAGAACTTGCGTATAGATTAACTAAATGGTCGAAAAGTTTGAAGAAAGGTAACAAATTTGTAATATGCTCAGGCGGGGGACCCGGTATTATGGAAGCCGCCAACCGCGGCGCGCACAGAGCAAGCGGACTTTCGGTCGGATTTAATATATCATTGCCTTTTGAACAATTTCCCAATAAATACATATCAGAATCACTTAATTTCGAATTCCATTATTTCTTTATGCGGAAATTCTGGTTTGCGTATTTAGCCAAGGCATTGGTTATTATGCCCGGCGGATTTGGAACGCTTGATGAACTTATGGAAATTCTTACGCTTGTACAGACAGAGAAACTGAACAAGAAAATGAAGATTATTATTTACGGAAAAGAATTCTGGGACAGAGTAATAAATCTCGAAGCTTTTGCGGAATTAAGAATGATATCTCCGCAGGATTTAAAGTTATTCAAGTTCGTAAGCACGGTTGATGAAGCATTTGATGAGTTAAAAAAATCTCTGAATGAAAGTTATGTCAAGAAATAAGTGCCGGGAATTCGGCGGAAAAGAATAAAAGTGTAACTAATTTTCAACAATAAGAAAAAAATATGTTTATCAGTATGACAGGTTTCGGCGCTGCCGAAGATAATTTCAAAAAAAGTAAATATACAATTGAAATACGCTCAATCAACAGCCGTTTTTGTGAGATTTCATTGAAGTATCCTAAATATTTATATAGCAGGGAATTTGAGCTGAAAGAAGCAATCAGAAAAAATATTTCACGCGGCAAGTTAAATGTAAATATTAACAGAGAAAGCAGTGACGAAAGAGGAGGAAATCTTACTTTAAATGATGCCAGTGTTAAAGAGTACATAGTTCTTCTTAAAACTTTAAGAAAAAAAATAAATTCAAAAGAAAAAATCAGGCTTGACCATGTTTTACATTTTACCGAATTTCTGATGAAGGATACCGAATCAGAGATTGATGCCGAAGAGTTTACTTTTATTGTTAAATTGCTTGAAAAGGCACTGGAAGACCTTGGAGTAATGAAAAGGAAGGAAGGGAAATACCTCGAAGAGGATGTTCTTAAACGTATTGATTTTATTGAAAACGAGAATAATGAAATTATAAGTCTTGGCAAAGCAAATACGGACATAGAAAAACAGAAATTTTACGAAAAACTCGCTTCATTAGTAATTGATAAAAATGTTATAGACGATAAAAGGCTTGAACTGGAAATTGCTATCATGCTTGAAAAAATGGATATTACGGAAGAATGCGTACGCTTGCAAAGTCATTTGAAGTTCTTCAGAGAATCAGTTAATTCAAATGAAAACGCAGGCAGAAAACTTAATTTTCTGATGCAGGAAATGAACAGAGAAATTAACACAATAGCTTCTAAAGCGATGGATGCCGATATTTCGCAAAAAGTCTCTGTATTGAAAGAAGAATTGGAAAAAATACGCGAACAAATTCAGAATATTGAATAAATTTAAATATTAACTAAGAATGCTATTCGTATTTTCAGCACCGTCAGGGTCCGGTAAAACTACAATCGTAAGAGAAATATTAAAATTGCACACGGAATTTATTTTTTCTGTTTCAGCCACTACACGTACTAAGAGGGAAAATGAAACTGACGGTAAAGATTATATGTTCATTACTAAAGAGGATTTTCTTCAAAAAATCGAAAGCGGCGATTTCATAGAATACGAATTAATTTATGATAACAATTATTACGGCACATTAAAATCCGGCGTTGACTTATGCCTGAAACAAAACAAAAAAGTGCTGTTTGATATTGACGTGAAAGGGTCTCTTGCAATAAAGAAGCTTTATGGTGATAAAGCGGTTTTGATTTTCATAAATCCGCCCGATAAAGATTCTGTGAGAAAAAGACTTGAGAAAAGGGGGTCAGAAACACCTGAAACACTGGAAATAAGAATGAAAAGGTTTGATTTTGAAATGGAAAAAAAAGAAGAATTTGACTATGTTGTTAATAATGATGATATTACCAAGGCTGTATATGAATCAAATAAAATAATCTTAAAATATATATAAGGAGAAGTAATGGCAATAAAAACTATTGATCTTAAGGAATTCGAAAAAAACGCCGAGAATGTTTACGAAGCTGTTGTAATCGCGTCGAGACGCGCAAGGCAGATTAATGACGAATCGAAGCTTGAACTTTCTCAGAGACTTGAGCCGGTTATCGCCAAAGAAACTGAAGATGATACAATCATGAATCAGGATAAACTCAACATTTCACTTGAGTTTGAAAAACGCACGAAACCAACTCAGGATGCAGTTGATGAAATGATGCAGGATAAGTTGAGTTTCAGATACAGAGATGCTACTTAAATCCGGGATTATGTATTAGGGATTCGATTGTGTTAAAAGGAAAAAAAATTCTGGTCGGAATATCCGGAGGGATTGCCGCTTATAAGGTTTGCAGTCTTATTCGTTTGTTTGTTAAGAACGGTGCTGATGTGCGCGTAATAATGACGCCGTCTGCCGTAAATTTCGTTTCTCCTCTTACACTTTCCGTCCTCTCCAAGAATGAAGTCATAATAAATATGTTTCCGGAGAATAAGGATTTATCTAAAGCAGAGAAAGTCGGCGCCGGGACCTGGCATATTAATCTCGGAATATGGGCTGATGTTTTCCTCATAGCGCCGGCTACGGCTAATACTATCTCAAAAATATATGCCGGTATTTCCGATAATTTTCTTCTTTCGGTTGCTCTTGCATCGCGCTGTCCGGTTATACTTGCCCCGACAATGGATGAAGATATGTACTGCAACAAAATAACCCGGAGAAACATTGAAGGCTTAAAATCCTTTGGATTTAAAGTTATTGATCCCGTTGAAGGAGAGCTGGCGAGCGGGCTTTTCGGAAAGGGAAAAATGCCGGAACCGCAGAGTATTTTAGATTTTACAGCTAAGATTCTTAATCCGAAAAAGGACTTCGGAGGAATAAAAGTACTTATCAGCGCAGGACCAACACAGGAACCAATTGATGCGGTCAGATATATATCAAATTACTCAAGCGGCAGAATGGGATTTGAGCTTGCCCGGGCGGCGAAAGAAAGGGGAGCCGATGTTACTCTTATTACCGGACCAGTTCATCTTCACGAAGCTCCCGGAGTTAAAAGAATTAATGTTAAAACTTCTTCCGAGATGTTAGATGCCGTAAGAAAGAATTTCAGGAATAAAGAGCTCGTGATAATGTCAGCCGCAGTAAGCGATTTTACCCCTGTAAAATTATCGGATAAAAAGCTTAAGAAAGAAGAACTTGGGACTAATTTCTCCTTAAAACTGAAAAAAACGGAAGACATTCTGCGGTATCTCGGTGATAACAAGGATGGATTTAAACTTATCGGATTTGCGCTTGAGACGGATAAAGGGATTGAAAATGCAAGGAAAAAACTGAGAGAAAAAAATCTTGATGTTATTGTGCTTAATAATCCTTTGGAAAGCGGAGCCGGTTTTATATCGGAAACAAATATTGCCGTATTAATTGACAAAAAAAACATAGTAAAACTGCCGAAGATGAGTAAATATGAATTAGGAAATATGATACTGGATTACTACTTAAAAAATCTTTGATTAATATAAATCTCAGTCAGCGGAAGATCCTGCGAATTGACAGATAACCCTAAAAAATTTATAGCGGAATGTATTGAATTTCTAAAGTACGAAAAGTTACATTATTCAAGAAAAATTCCGATAGATACACTGACAGAAGAGCCTAGCGAAGATTACATTAATATTAATTATTTAAAAGAAAATATTTCAGATAAACTTCACGATAAACTTCACGATAAACTTCCGAACAGCTCTACCGATGATTTTCAAAATATTATTCCGGGTAATGAAATATTTAGTGACGGTATAGCAAATCGAAAGGCACAAAAAGATTTTGAGGATAAATGGATGTCTATAGAGTCATTAACCGCTTTTAATTCCGAAATAGGCAATTGCATGAAATGTCCGCTCGGCAAGACGAGAACAAAATTTGTTTTCGGAGCCGGTAATCCGGACTCGGATATCGTGATAATCGGCGAGGCACCCGGAGCAGATGAAGACAGACAGGGATTGCCTTTTGTAGGAAGAGCAGGAAAACTATTAACTGATATTCTTAAAGCAATTGACTTATCCCGTGATGAAGTATTTATATGCAACATATTGAAATGCAGACCTCCCGAAAACAGAAATCCCTTACCGGAAGAAATTAATAAATGCGAGCCGTATCTTTTTAAACAGCTTGAATTAATAAAACCGAAATTTATTTTAGCGGTCGGAGCTTTTGCGGCACAGACGCTTTTAAAGTCGAAAGAACCTCTGGGTAAATTAAGGGGTAAGTTTTTTGATTTTCATTATTCGGGCAGTAATGCAAGGTTATTGGTTACTTATCATCCTGCGGCTCTCCTCAGGAATCCAAACTGGAAACGTCCGGCCTGGGATGATGTAAAACTATTCAAAAAAGAGTATGATAAAGAAAAAGAAAAATCAGAAGGATAAAGAAATTCTCAATGAGGAGTTTTTTGACGAAGGTCGGAAACCGCCCAGTGCGATAGAGTTAGAAAGTCAGATACTCGGCGCTATCTTGATTGATAATCAGGTTTACAATGAAGTTGCCCAGTTTGTTAATTACGCACATTTTTACAGACAGCAAAACGGAATAATTTTTAATGCAATGATGAGCCTTGACGGTAAAGGCGAACCCATAGATGCAAATACTTTAAAAGAAGAGTTAATCAGGCTTGGAAAACTGGAAGAGGCAGGAGGTATTGAATATATTATTGATCTTACCACATCAGTATCAACATCGGCGAATACGGAATACTATGCGAGAATTATATATGAGAAATATATTCTAAGGGATTTAATACACATTGCTTCACAAATCGTTGAAAAATGTTTTGATCCTACTACAAATCCATTCGGCATTCTCGATGATGCGGCGAAAGATATTCTCGATGTATCGGAATCTTTTTCGAAGAAAAAAGTTATTGCAATCAAGGACGAGATTGTTAAGTTGTATGAAGATTTGGGCGAAAGAAAAGCTTTAGGGAAAAGCGGGTTACCCGGAATACCCTCGGGATTTGACAGACTCGATGAGATGACCTCAGGTTTTCAGAATTCCGAACTGATTATCATTGCCGGCAGACCTTCTCACGGAAAAACGGCTTTAGGGATTAACATTGCGCGTAATGCTGTTATGGATTATAAGAAGACAGTTGCGTTTTTTTCTCTTGAGATGACCACGAGGGAAATCGGAACACGGCTTATTTCGAGCGAAGCTCTTGTTGACGGTTCGAAACTTAAAAGCGGAAAAACTTCCCAGGAAGAATGGAGCAGGGTGGCTAGTGCGATTCCGAAACTTAAATTAAACCTTTTTATTGACGATACGAGTGAATTGTCAGTGCTCGAGCTCAGAGCTAAAGCAAGAAGATTGAAGCAGGAAGAAGGTATTGATATGATTATTGTTGATTACCTTCAGCTTCTTAAAGGACAGGAGAATCACGAACGCCGTGACCTTGAAGTAGCTTACGTTTCAAGAAGTTTAAAAGCACTTGCAAAAGACCTGAAAATTCCCGTTGTAGCATGCGCACAGCTCAACCGGGGTATAGAACTGCGTTCTAAAGAAAATAAACCTCAGCTTGCCGACTTAAGGGAGTCGGGTTCGATTGAACAGGATGCTGACGTGGTGATATTCGTTCACAGACCTTTTTTGGTAAAAAAACCCGACAGTATAGACCCTAAATACGAAGAAATTCGGAAACAAGCAAATATTACAATCGGAAAGCAGAGAAACGGTCCTACAGGACATTTTGATCTGATTTTTTTACCTGAATATACAAGGTTTGAAAATGTGACAAGGGCACCTATAGCAGATCCTGGCGATATACAGGATAGTTTTTAGTATTTATTTTAATTATGAAAGTTGAATCGGAATAATTTCCACTCCTTCATTTCTTTTGCGCCGAGACGTTCATAAAAATTTATCGCCTTCTTATTCCAGTCAAGCACAATCCATTCCATTCTCCCGCATTTTTCTTCATGAGCAATACTGATAAGCTTATTCATCAGCAGTTTACCGGCGCCGGATCCTCTGTGAGCAGAACAGACATAAATATCCTCAAGATAAAGAGTACGTTTTGCAAGAAAAGAAGAATATGTGAAATAATAAAACGCGTACGCAATTACTTTTCCGTCATTTAAAGCGAGCAGTATCCGGTAATATGGGTTCTCCGAAAATGCGTGTTTTATCAGCCTGTTTTGTTCTTTTATGCCCGGCGGAGAAAGTTTCTCGAATTCTGCAAGTTCAATTATAAGACGCAGTATTTCTTTCGCATCGCTGCGGCGCGCTTTTCTGATTTTAATTTCCATTTTAGTTTTCATTCAATGTTCTTAAATTCCGTAAACTATAATATTATGATAAGAAAAATTTGTTTCAATCCATTTCACATTTACACAGTTGCTGTATTATTCATCTTAGTGTTAATTATACCTTCGATTTCTAAAGCTGATGATGAATATGAAATATCAAAGTGCAGAAAAAAACTTGAAAAATTTAAAAATTCCGGTCTGTCATTCAATGAGATGGAAATCGGCGAAATTATAGCCGAAGTAGGAAAAAGTTTTCTTGGCACTGAATACGTTGCAGGAACGCTTGATGAGAACACCGGTCCCGAAAAACTGGTTATAAAAATAACAGGGCTTGACTGTGTTACTTTTGTGGAATGCACTTTGGCAATGTCGAGAATGTTTAAAAAGGATAAGTTTGATATGGATAGTTTTAAGAAGGAATTGCAGTATATCCGGTACCGGCAGGGAGAAATTGAAGGCTATTCTTCACGGTTGCATTATTTTACCGATTGGATTCTTGATAACGAACAAAAAGGAGTTGTTAAAGATGTAACAAAAGAAATCGGAGGAACGGCGTATAACAAGAACATTGATTTCATGACAACACATATTTCTTTATACAAACAACTCACGGAATATGATGATTTCACAAATGATATGAGAAACGTTGAAAAAACATTGAATAAAAACCAGTTTTATTATATACCAAAATCAGTAGTTGATGATTATTATGATTTGCTCCGTACGGGCGATATTATTGCAACAACAACTGATATTAAAGGACTTGATGTTACACATACGGGATTTGTGTATAAGGATAACGGGAAAACATATTTCCTGCATGCCTCGATACAAAAAAAGAAAGTGATAATATCAGACGAAGAATTAAAGGAATATCTGAAAGGAAATAAAAAACAGTCAGGTATAATAGTTGCGAGGCCCGTCGCACCATAATTTATGACGAGTTCCGGTATTCCCGAATATTTCCTGCTCTGCCTATTATATTACTTAATCGGTTCGGTTCCGACGGCATATATTATATTGAAATATTTCAGCGGAAGTGATATTACTGAGGAAGGCTCGGGAAACGTTGGCGCGTTAAACAGTTATGAAGTATCAAAATCAAAGACTATTGGAGTTGCCGTTCTTGTAATTGATTTTTTAAAAGGGTTTATTCCTTCAGTGTTACTTTTTCGTTTTTATGTGCATGATATTTCCTTCGTCTTCATACCGATTGTTCTGCTTGTTGCGGGACATAATTTTTCTGTATGGATAATGTTCAAAGGAGGACGCGGACTTGCAACAACAGCAGGTATTGCCCTCGCTGTCAATTTTTGGTTTTTAATCCTATGGTGTACTTTATTCTTTATTTTCTTTTTGCCTAAAAGAAATGTTCATATCGGAAATATAGCCGCGACATTGTTATTACCGGTAGCATTCGTATTCAGTAAACTATTGTTGCCGGAAAGTGATTCCTATCTGGTTTCGAACTTCGGTGTTTACTTTAGTCTGATAACTGCTATCTGTCTTTTAATACTGCTTAAGCATATAAATCCATTTCTTGATATTCTGAAAAACAGAAAAAAATGAATTATTTAATTTAATTTCTCGAATAAGTCTGACGAAGTGAGTAATCGGAAACTTTGAGAGACAAATTTTTACCGACTGAATAAAGTATCAGGGTTCTTAAATAACTCTTCCAGTTTACAGAAGAATTTGCCGATGTGAACCCCGTCCATAAGACAATGATTTACCTGCACTGAAAAAGGCATCATTATTTTACTATCGCGTCTGTATTGCTTTCCCCAGATTATGCGGGGTATAGAATCAGCAGGGTTAATTTTCATCGGATTGCTTGCATGTGTAAAAGATATCCACGGAAGGCTTGAAGTGTAAATAAGGTCATCGCGCTTTTTATCATCTTCGTCCAATACGATATTGTTTTTTACGGATGCAGAAACCTCATTATAGGACATCGAGAATACGGTAAAGGATTCACTGTACGGAATAATACAATTGCTGTAAACATCTTCGTCGGCGAGTACTGTTGTTCCGGCATGCGCTATATCAAGAACCTTTATGCGGTTTCCCTTAATCCGGTAACGGAATTCTTCTATAGAATTGCAGGTCTTCATTACAGCAAACAATACCGCAGTATTTATTGATATTCTTTTTTCGCGCATCAGACGGTAAGTTGAAGTTATATTAACATCAGAACATATCGTGAAATGCGGCCAGTCAAATTTTCTGAAAAAAGCAAAGTGCTTTTTCCGTTTCCATTTATTTGGATTTATGTAATGCATAATACAATTTCGAAAAAAAATATCTATATTAATAGGAAATCTTTAATATATTTCATATCTTTACAAAATATACGACATTACCTGTTTTTTTATCTGGTAAACAAGACAATTTTCTATATATATTATATAATTTATCAGATTAAATATTGTTAAATTATTAAATAAATGAAAGAAGAAATTTACTCCGTAATAGCGGGGACCGGAAGTTACATACCTGAAAAAATAGTTCCGAACGATAGTTTCTTATCCAATACTTTTTATGACGGTGAGGGAAAGGTACTTGAATTACAAAATTCCGATATAATAGAAAAATTCAGGAAAATCACCAATATATCAGAAAGACGATATATCGGTGACGAATACGTCTCATCGGATATGGCATCATTTGCCGCTGAAAATGCTATAAAATCTTCAGGGGTAGATCGTGAAACCCTTGATTATATTATTGTAGCTCACAATTTCGGAGATGTGAAAATTAATAACCGGAAAACGGATATCGTTCCGAGCATAGCATCACGCGTAAAATACAATCTCGGAATCCAAAATCCTTTTACGGTAGGATATGATATTATTTTCGGATGTCCCGGATGGTTGCAAGGCGTGATACAGGCTAATTATTATATTAAATCCGGTGACGCAAAAAGAGTTATGATAATCGGCACGGAAGCTTTATCACGGGTTTCTGATCCGCATGACCGTGACAGCATGATTTATTCTGACGGCGCAGGCGCTGTGATATTTGAAGGAAAAGCGAACCCCGTACCGGTTGGAATTCTTTCGTGCACAGCCCGAACTGATTCTTATGGATATGCTTATTTACTGGGAATGGATACTTCATTTAATCCGGACTTTCAGACAAAAGATATATTTCTTAAAATGAACGGACGGAAATTATATGAATATGCTCTTAATTTTGTTCCCGTTACGGTAAAAAACTGTATTGAGAAAGCAGGCCTTGCTATAGGTGATATAAACAAGGTACTGATACATCAGGCGAATGAAAAGATGGATGAAGCCATATTGCAGAGACTTTTTAAACTTTGCGGCAAAAAAGAAATACCCGAAAACGTGATGCCGATGACTATCAATAAATTGGGCAATAATTCTGTGGCAACATTGCCGATATTAATTGACCTTATTTTAAAAGGTAATCTCAGCGGACACAGTATTTCTGTGAATGATAACTTAGTCTTTGCCTCAGTCGGAGCCGGAATGAATATCAACTCTTTTGTTTATCGGGCATAAAATTCCGATTCGCAATTTTAATATACAAACAGGAATAAAATCTTATTTTCTGCGTTTGAACTTGTCTTCTTCGAGTGTGAATGTTATTGATATTCGGTGAGTGTTACCGAGTTGTTCATCACCGTCAAATTTGGCAAACGAATAATCAATATTAATTTTTGGCAGTGTAACTCCGGCGCCAAGCGTAAGATTTCCTAATTCATTGTAGCCGCCGCGAATGCTGAAAAGATTTTTGTAAGCATATTCGAGTCCGCCGTGAAAATCGAAAGAAACAGGTCCGATATTGGCATTAGCTGCTGTGCGCCGGTTTTCGAATCTCACGTCGAAATCAACCGCCGGAGTGATAACTCCGCTCAGAAAATCAATCAAATAAGCCGCACCAATTTTTGCAGTAGGGGAAATAACTTCCTTTTTTCCGGTACTCCAGGTTACATAAGTAGTTGTAATATCCTGTAAATTTGCTCCCAGTAATAATTTCTCAACAGGTGTATATGCAAGTCCGACGTCAAATCCGAGTCCCCATGCACCTTCCTCGGCTATGTTTCTGCGCAATACTTTCAGGTTTGCGCCGTAGGAGAAATTGTCCTTTGGTTTTTTTGAATAAGTCAGGTAAAAAGCATAATCGCCCGAATTAAAATATTTTACTTTATCAGGATCGAGCCTTTCTCCGGGGTCAAGTTGTCCGTTCCCGTTAAGGTCAATCAGGGCACCTCTTGTATCAGGAATATCGTCAATGCCCATTGCAATAACGCTTAATCCCAGAGACGCGTTTTTCCCGAAAGGAACTGCCACTCCGCCGTAGTTATAATTTACGAGACCGGAGAATCTTGAATCATGCATTAACGAAAGCTGAGGATAATTAATGGCGGATAATCTTGCAGGATTCCAATATCCGGCAGTTACGTCATTAACGAGCGCAACGTAAGCTCCGCCCATTCCGAGCGGTCTGCCGCCTACACCTATTGAGATAAACTCACCGGCATATTTATTACCGCTTCCCTGAGCAAAGGATACAATATTCAAAGAGAGCACTATCAGCAGTGCCGATAGTGATAATCCGAAAAATTTCATTTTAAGTATTTTTATTTGTACAATGCCGTACAAAAGTACAATAATCTTTTCTCCTTTGCTCCAATAATGGACAATATAAGACATTTAATCAATACTAAAAGTGACTTTTATAATGCACTAAAAGCAAAACTATTTTCCTAAGCTATTACTATTTCAATTTAATAAGTGTTTTATTTTTGATACATTTTACAATAGGATTCCAAATTTAAAAATTGATATTTTCAATGAAAAAACATATAAGAGCCTTTCGGGTTTTATTAATCACTTTTATTACCATTCTGAATTTTTGTAATTCTCAGTCTCAGGATAAATTCGCAAGCATAATTACTAATAAATCCACAAAACTAAATTCACCTTTATTGACTCCGGAAGTTCTCTGGTCTTTCGGACGCGTAAGTGATGTAAGTGTTTCGCCGGACGGAAGAGATGTTTTATACGGTATAAGGAATTTTAATATTCAGATGAATAAAGGGCAGACTGATTATTATATACTAAGTATAGACGGAGGTTCTCCTAAAAGACTTACGGAATCATCGGACGCTAAGTTCTCGGCAAAGTGGCGCCCTGATGGTTTGAAAATAGGATTTATTTCTACAAGAAGCGGCAGTCCGCAAATATGGGAAATAAATCCGGACGGAAGCGGTATTAATCAGGTAACAAATATTACCGATGGAATTAATGATTTTCTGTATTCTCCCGACGGTAAGAAGATGCTTTATCTTAAAGACATAAAAATTGATAAAACAACCCAGGATATTTTCCCTGATTTACCAAAGGCAAATGTGAGAATTATAAACGACCTTATGTATCGTCATTGGGATGAATGGGAAGACGGTCTATACAGCCATATATTTATTACTGCCTATTCAGACGGAAAATCAGCCGAAGGATATGATATTATGACCGGAGAAGCTTATGATGTTCCGCTCAAACCATTCGGGGGAATTGAACAAATTGCATGGAGTCCCGATTCAAAAACAATTGCTTATACATGTAAAAAACAATACGGGAAGACGTATGCGCTTTCCACAAATTCAGAAATTTATCTTTACAATTCAGACACAAAGCTGACGTCCAATTTAACTGAGGGTATGATGGGGTTTGATACAGCGCCGTCTTTTTCGCCGGACGGGAAATGGATTGCATGGACTTCAATGGAGCGCGACGGTTATGAGTCGGATAAAACACGTCTGTTTATTTACAATTTCGAGACTAAAGAGAAAAGATATTGCACGAAAGATATTGAGCAGAACGCCGAAGGATTATCATGGACGGAAGATTCAAAGACTGTTTATTTTATAAGCGGAATAAGAGCTGTCGAAGAAATTTTCAGATACGAAATTATAAGTAACAGAATTATACGGGTTACAGACGGAATACATAATTACCTTTCGGTGATTCCTGTTAAAGACAGGTTGATTGCAACGCGCCAGTCTATGTCAAAACCAAACGAAATTTATTCTGTTAATTCTTCTACCGGCGAGTCAACAGAGATTTCGTTTATCAATAAAAGCATTCTTGAACAGTTAAAATTCGGTGAAGTTAAAAAACGAATTGTCAAAACAACCGATGAAAAAGACATGCTTGCGTGGGTAATTTATCCGCCGGACTTTGACCCCAATAAAAAATATCCTGCTCTGTTGTTCTGTGAAGGCGGTCCGCAAAGCACGGTCAGTCAGTTCTGGAGCTACAGGTGGAATTTTCAGATGATGGCGGCGAACGGATATGTAATAATTGCGCCGAACAGAAGAGGACTACCTTCGTTTGGTATGGAATGGCTTGAACAGATCAGCGGGGATTACGGCGGTCAGAATATGAAAGATTATCTAAGCGCTATTGATGACATAGCCAAAGAACCATACATTAATAAAGACAAACTCGGCGCGGTGGGGGCGAGTTA
>Ga0247841_10007897_pt1 | contig 15569 bp, 11 predicted proteins | sample LaCruzMarch2015__2_FD_192410 | JGI IMG/M metagenome (GOLD analysis project Ga0247841, IMG submission 192410) | Freshwater microbial communities from meromictic Lake La Cruz, Castile-La Mancha, Spain - LaCruzMarch2015_18m | ecosystem: Environmental > Aquatic > Freshwater > Lake | place: Spain...
ATCATCGCGCTCCTCGCGCTGCAGGCAGGGGCCCTGCCGCCGAGCGTGTTCTCCGCTGTCGCCGTCGCCACGGTCGCAACCATCGCGCTCACGCCGTACCTCGCGATGAGCGAATACGCCGTCTACGAATTCCTCCACCGCCTCCTCTCCCCGCTGCGCGGAGTGCCGCTGTTCTCGCTGCGCGCGCCGCGCGAGCTCTTCAGCGAGGCGCCGTCGTTCGAAAACCACGTCGTCATCGTCGGCGCGCACCGCATGGGCCGCGTGCTCGTCGAGGAATTGAAGGGCGAGAACCTGCTCGTCGTGGACTACAGCCCGGCCGTGCTCGACGAGCTCATCGAGGAAGGGGTGAAATGCATGTACGCGGACGCCTACTCCGATGACACGGTGACGCGCCTGCACTTGCGGAAGGCGAAAGCGCTCATCTCCACGATTCCCGACCCGCAGGTCGCGTTGTCGCTCGTGCGCCGCGCGAAGGAAATCAACCCGAAGCTGCGCGTGTACGTGAAGGCGGATTTCGCCGAGGACGCGCAGGCCCTCACGGAAGCCGGTGCAGACCTCGCGGTCGTTCCCGACTTGCTCGCGGGCGAGTCGTTCGCGCAGTCCATCAGGAAGCTGCTCGCGCACCCCATCATGCTTTCAGGCATGAAGAAACGGCAGGAAAAGCTGCTGCAGCTGCAGTCGAATTTCGGGGAAGAGAACAAGAAGGAAGGCGACGTGCGCTGATTATGCGGCTGCTCCGCTGTTTTCGCTAGTTGCTCGTCACAGTTTCCATTCAAGTCCGGCCTTCTCGTCAACGCCGAACATGATGTTCATGTTCTGGACTGCCTGGCCGGACGCACCCTTCAGGAGATTATCAAGCACGGCTACAACGACCAGCTGGTTGTTCTCGTCGACTTCGAAACCGCCAATCAGGAGCTTGTTCGTATTCTGCACGTCGTGCAGGTCAGGAACCTTATCCACGACTTCGGTGAATTTCGCCCCCGCGTAGAACTGCTTGTAGCGTTCCCTGATTTCCTCGGCGTCCATGTGCTCGGAAAGCATGATGTGGGACGTAATCATCATGCCCCGAAACGTGTCGATGACGTGGGGAGTGAAACCGATGTTCTTTCCGAGGTACTGCTGGACCTCGTACTTGTGGCGATGCCGGGTCAGGCTGTACGAAATGATGTTGTCCTTGGAGACCGTCTCGTCCTTCGCGTACGCCGAGCTTCTTCCCGCCCCGCTCCATCCCGACTTGCCGTCAAAGACCATATGCCGGGCGTAGTCCTTTATCGGGTAGCCGCTGAGAATCATGCCGGTGGCATAGCAGCCGGGGTTCGCAATTAGGTGCGCGCCTTTGATTTGCTCCCTGAAGAGTTCAGGCAAGCCGTAAACCGCCTTTGCATGGGGGTCCTTGTGCTTCAACCCGTAAACTTTCTCGTATTCCCGGTAGTCCTTGAATCGGTAATCCGCGCTCAAGTCTATAACCTTGCATGCGAGCTTTGGCGCCCACTCCATCGCAACGGTATGCGGCAGGGCGAGGAAAATAACGTCCAAGCCGAGGCTGTTGATTTCATCGATGGAATATCCGGTGTACGCGAGGTCGCCAGTGAAGTCCGGGTAGAATTCGCGCACCTTCCTTCCGGGCGAGCTTTCGCTGTTCTGCACCACGAGTTCGACGTTCGGATGCTTCGTCAGGAGCTTGAGGAGCTCGTGGCCCGTGTATCCGGTCGCGCCGATTATCCCTGCCCATATCTTTCGGTTCTTAGACGTTTTTCAGCACCTTCCCGAGAATCCTCGCGGCCTTGTTTGCCTGCGCCTTCGTCACATTGAGCGGCGGGAGGAATCGCAGCGTCCTCTCGTCAGTAGAATTTACGAGCAGGCCCTGCGTCAAGGCCGCCGCGCTCACCGCTTTTGCATCCGCGTCAATCTCGACTCCGATGATAAGGCCCTTTCCCCTCACGGCCTTGACTTTTGGGAGCTTGGAAAGCGCACTCATAAAATGGCTTCCGACTGCATCGGCGTTCGCCATCAGGTCATTCTTCTCTATATACTCTATTGTCGCGATTGCCGCCACCGAGGAAACGCAGTTGCCGCCGAACGTCGAGCCATGCTCCCCCTGGGTAAACCCGTAGTCCGAGATGCAGGCGCCAATCGGGATGCCGTTCGCGAGGCCCTTTGCCAGCGTGACGATATCCGGTTTGATATCGCTGTGCTGGAAGGCGAAGTACTTCCCCGTCCGTCCGTTGCCCGTCTGCACCTCGTCGCAGATAAGAAGCACGCCTTTTCGCTTGCAGACATCGTGCAGCCTGTCGAGGTATCCTTCCCTCGGCACGAGTACTCCGGCCTCGCCCTGGATTGGCTCGACCATCACAGCCGCGGTCTTGTCCGTAATCGCCTTGTCAACGGCATCGACGTCATCGAACGGCACGAACGTGAACCCGTCGACGAGCGGCTTGAACTTCTCCTTGTATTTTTCCTTCCAGGTTGCGGAGAGGCTGCCGTGCGTGCGGCCGTGGAACGCGTGCTCGCAGGCGATGAACCCGCCCTTTCCGGTCACGCGCTTGGCGAGCTTCATCGCGGCCTCCACGGCCTCCGCACCCGAGTTGCAGAAGAAAACTTTCTTCATGCCTGAAAGGTCCGAAAGCTTCCGAGCGAGGAGTACCTGCGGCTCGGAATAATAGAGGTTGCTCACCCAGCCCAGGCGCCGCATCTGGCCGTAGACCGCCGTGGCGACCGCCTTGTTGGCGTGCCCAATCGGAGTGCAGGCGATTCCCGCGATAAAGTCGAGGTATCTCCTGCCGTCTTCGTCATAGACGTACGCGCCCTTTCCGTGGCTGATGACGAGGTCCGACCTGGCGTAGGTCTGCATCACATGCTCCTTTTCGAGTGCCTTGACTTCCTCAGCTTTCATCTCTCACTATCTCCGTTCCGATTCCCGCATCGGTGAAAATCTCGGAAAGCAACGAATGGATGACCGTGCCGTTAATCAGGCACGCCTTGCCGCATCCGGCTGCCACGGCCTCCACGCACGCCTCGACTTTGGGTATCATCCCGCCCGTGATTACGCCGCTCGCAATCTTGTCGTGGGCATCCTTCACGCAAAGGCGAGCGATGCGTTTACCGCCCTCAAGCACGCCGTCCACATCGGTCAGGAGGACGAGCCTCTCGGCGCCAAGCGCGATTGCCACCTTTGCCGCCGCAGTGTCCGCATTGATGTTGTACGCGGAAAAGCCGTCCTCGCTGATTCCCAAAGGCGAGAGTACCGGAATCTGCCCTGCGCTGATTACCGCGCTGATTTTATCGGAACGCACTCGGGTGACTTCGCCTACGAAGCCACGCGCGGGGTCCTTCGCGCGGGCGATGAGCGTTCCTTTGACGTTCTGCGACCGGATTCCGTCCGATTTGAGGATGGCGCGTATTTCATCGTTTATTTCCGCGCAAACGCGTTCGACGATTTCGAGTGTCGCCTGGTCCGTGACGCGCAGGCCGTTGACGAACTTCGGCTCTATCCCGGCCTTCTTCATTTCGCTCGTTATGTTCGGGCCGCCGCCATGCACGATTGCCAAATTGATGCCGACACTCGAAAGGAGCGCGATATCTTTCATGGCCGATTTCTTGAGGGTGCCGCTTTTCATTGCGTTGCCGCCGTACTTGATGACGAAGACCGTGCCCTTGAATCTCCGGATGTAGGGCAGCGCGGAGTCTGCCAGCAGCCCGCCTTTGTCGATTAGCCCGTCCATCAATCCGGTTCCTCGTCGTTTCTCCAGAAATGTTTCGCGGATCGTTTATCCGTAGACAAATAACGGAAGAAATTCTTTACCCCAATCCTATTATTTATACTCGCAGTAGTCACACCGCTTGCTCTGAACAGGAACGACGGCGACTCGCGCCGATTACTCCGCGGCTCCGCTGAAGAGCCTGAAAAAATAATTAAAAAAGGAAAGGGGTTACACGTACTTCTCCGCAAGCCCGCCGACAATCGGCAGGTGGTACTTCTCGCCCTTGAACGCCTTGTACATCGCCCAGAGCCAAAGGGCGAGCACTCCCAGCAGGTAAATGATAAGCAGCCCGTACGGGATAAAGATAAGAATCGCCCCAAGCGCGCCGAGGTTCAGCGCCGCGACCGCGAATACAAGGACGAAGCTGAGTACTGCGGCGATGCCCCCGAGCACCAAGGTCACGACGGAGAACGCGATGGTGCCCAGGATTGACTGGAGCCCGTGGAACTTCATGAACTTGTCGTCCTTCGCCATGAGGAACACGACGAGCCCGCTCATCCAATTGAAGAGATACGCGACCGCCGCGAGGACGTTGTTCTGTTCAGCCATACGAGGACCACCGTAAACGGTTTTCCCCGTCTTCTTTATTAAGCATTCGCACATCTTTAAAAACGAAGAGGCGGAAACCTTACCATCGGTCATTCGGAGGGGTGGTATCCGTGGAGTTCGGCAAGGTCCTAATGAAGGGCGCAATCGCGGGCGCAATCGTCGGCATCGTCACCGCGGTTTTCGTGCTCGTCTTCAATTCGGTCGGCTTTATCCTCAACCTCGGGCCCAACGTGCTCGCGCGCACGCCGCTCGCCGTATGCAACATCTGCTTCGGGCCCCTCGCGTGCATAGTCCAGCCGTTCCTCTTCCTCGGGACGTACGCCGTCGTCTCGCTCGGCGCGCTCGCCGCCGGCCTGTACGCGGCGAAGAAGCTCACCGAACTGCTCGCGCAGGCCGACCTTCTCATCGGTGGCGTGGTCGGCGGCCTCGTGGGGGGCCTAATCGTCATGGTGCTCAGCTTCATCGTGAATGCGCTGTTCCCCGTATTCGCAGTAATCCTCGCGTTCGTGCTGGGCTTCCTCGGCGTCGCGACGGGCGGGGCGAACGCGGCTGGCACGAACGTCATGGGGGCCATCTTCGGAGCGCTCGGCGCCATCCTCGGCGGCTTCTTCACCATCATCACGAGCCTCATCGGCTTCACCATCGTGAGCGTCGGATTCGGCCTCATTGGCGGACTGGTCGGCGGCCTCATCTTCAAGTCCGGCGTCGCTGCCGAAGCGGCGACCGTGAAGAAGGCGTGAGGTCTCCCACGTGGTCGATGAGGGCGAGAGGCAAAAGCGGTACTGCGCCGCCTGCTTCTCCGAGGTTTCGGCGGCTGATGCCGTGTGCCCGAGCTGCGGCCATCCGCTCTCCCGGGAGCGCGCGTTCGCGAGCGCCGGGCCGTCCCGGCCCGTGCCGTACAACCAAAAGACCGCGTCGCGCAAGGCGGTGAACCCCATCATTCCCGCGGCGCTTGCGGCCGTGGGCTTCTTCTTCCTCTCCCCGGCAATCGGCTACTTCGCGGTCGGCAAGGCGCGCAAGGCGGCGAGCTACCTGCTCCTCGAATGGGCCGCCATCGTCATCTCCGTCGCGCTCATTACATGGTACGCGTCAAGCGCGTTCCACGCCGGGATGACGGTGAACGCGGTCTTCACCACGCTCGAGCGCTCGTCGCTGTGCACCGCGGCCTTCGGTTTCGCCCTCCTCGGCTTCAACGCCCTCATGGTAATCGACGTCTACCTTGACGCGCGGGGGGACGTGACCTACCTTCCCGACATCTGAAATGGCTTGTGCGCCCCAGCGGCAGGGTCTCCACTATATCGCGCGCGCACGCGCGCGTTCGGAACCTTTTTAAGCCTCTCTCGCGCCAATAACGAGTGCTTTTTATGGCTGATGACTACAACGCGGACGCAATCCAGGTGCTCGAAGGCAGCGCCGGCATCCGCAAGCGGCCGAGCATGTACATCGGCTCCACGAGCGAGCGGGGCCTGCACCATCTCGTCTACGAAGTGGTGGACAACAGCATCGACGAGGCGCTCGCGGGCTACTGCACGCACGTGGACGTCGCCATCCAGAAGGACGGCTCGGTGCGCGTAATCGACGACGGCCGCGGCATCCCGACGGACATCATGCCCAAGTACAACGTGCCGGCGATGGAAATCGTGTTCACGCACCTGCATTCGGGAGGCAAGTTCGAGCACAAGGCGTACAAGGTGTCCGGCGGCCTGCATGGCGTCGGCCTGTCTGTAGTGAACGCGCTCTCCGAGCGCCTCGACGTGCTCGTCGAGCGCGGCGGGAGGAAGTTCCACCAGTGCTTCGAGCGCGGCGAGAAGAAGAGCGACGTGAAAGTGGTCGGCTCGACGACCCGCACGGGAACGACCATCGCCTTCAAGCCCGACGCGTCAATCTTCACGACGACGAACTTCGAGTTCGACATGATTGCGAACCGCCTTCGCGAGCTCGCCTACCTCAACAAGGGCGTGCGCATCACGCTGCGCGACGAGCGCATCGAGCCCGCGCGCGCCGAACAGTTCATGTTCGAGGGGGGCATCATCCAGTTCGTGAAGGACCTCAACAAGGAGAAGAACGTGCTCAACGACGTGTTCTACGTGCGAAAGGAGTGCGGCGACTCGGAAGTGGAACTGGCCCTCCAGTACAACGACTCGTTCGTCGAAACGGTTTACTCCTTCGTGAACGACATCAACACGATAGAGGGCGGCACGCACGTCGTGGGCTTCCGCGCCGCGCTCACGCGCGTCGCGAACGATTACGTCAGGAAACTCAAGCTCGCCAAGAAGGACGACGAGGAGTTCAAGCTCAGCGGCGAGGACGTGCGCGAGGGGCTCACGGCCGTGCTCAGCGTGAAGGTCTCTTCCCCGCAGTTCGAGGGCCAGACGAAGACGAAGCTGGGCAACAGCGAAATGAAGGGCGTTGTGGAGTCCGCCGTGTTCGACGCTCTCTCCACGCACTTCGAGGAGCACCCGGGCGACGCGAAGCGCGTGCTCGAGAAATGCGTGCTGGCCCTGTCGGCGCGCGATGCCGCGAGGAAGGCACGCGACCTCATCCGCAGGAAGTCAGCCCTTTCCTCCGGCTCGCTTCCCGGGAAATTGGCCGACTGCTCGGAGCGCGACCCGGAGAAGGCGGAACTGTTCATTGTGGAAGGGGATTCCGCCGGCGGCTGCTTTTCGGGCGACACGAAAGTGGCGTTGCTGGACGGCAGGAGCTTGAGCTTCAGGGAAATCGTGGAGGAAGATGCACGGGGAAAGAGAAACTTTTGTTACACCATTATGCCCGACGGTTCCATCGGAGCGGGCCCCATCAGGAATCCGAGAGTGACGCGGAAAGGCGCCGAAGTGGTCAAGGTCAAATTGGATACAGGCGAAGAGATTACATGCACTCCTGACCACCGGTTCATGCTTCGGGACGGGGAATTCCAGCGAGCCGACCAGTTAACCGGCGACATTTCGCTCATGCCCCTCAACCGGAAGCTTTCCGAACTCGGCGGCCGGATTACTATTAAAGGGTACGAGATGGTGCTCCAGCCGAATAACCACACATGGGTCTTCACGCACCTGCTCGCCGACAATTACAATTTGAGGAACGGAGTATACGCGAAAGCTGACGGCGACCACAAGCACCACGTTGACTTCAACCGCTTGAACAATAATCCGGACAACATCATGCGCATGCCCGGGAAAGAACACCTCGCGTTCCACATGCGTCTCTCCGAAAAAATACTCCATAGTCCTGCAGTCAAGCAGCTTTCGCGTGAGGCGCACCAGCTTCCCGAATACCGGGAAAAAATACGTGCCATCATGCGCCAACCTCGCATGCATTCGATGCTTTCCCAGCGCGCCAAGAAACAATGGGAGAACGGTGAGTACAAGCAGTACATGACCCGCAAGTTCTTGGAGTTCTATTCGACCAACGCGGAGTTTCGAGAGTCATCATGCAAACGGCTTGCTCGCGAACAAGAAGAGTACTGGGCTGATGAGGGCAACAGGCACGCGCAGTCGCGGCGAGTTTCCGAGCACTTCGCGGCGCATCCCGAGCGCAAGGATGAACTGCGGCGCGTTGCCGAAACGGAATGGTCCAACATCGGACTTCGCGCGTGGCGGAGCGAGGAAACCAAGAAGCAATGGACCGACGAATTCCGGCAGAAGCGCAAACGCGCGTACGACCAGACGTACTTCGCGCAGACGTGCAGCTTCATGAACGCGATTCTCACGTCGCAAGGTACCCTGAAGAATTACGATTCTGAACGCGTGAAGTCGAAGAACAAGAACCTGCTCAAGAAAGAAACGTTCGTCAACCGCTTCTTCGGCGGGAACGAATCCGCAATGCTTGAAGCCGTCTCTCACTTCAACCACAAAATCATCGGAATTGCCCCCGTTTCCGAGCGCATGGACGTATACGACTTGGAGGTCGAAGGCACGCACAATTTCGCGCTCGCTTCCGGCGTGTTCGTCCACAACTCCAGCAAAATGGGCCGCGACCGGCGCTTCCAGGCAATCCTCCCGCTGCGCGGCAAGATTCTGAACGTCGAGAAGGCGACGTTCGACAAAGTGCTTGACAACGACGGCATCCAATCCATGATTTGCGCGCTCGGAACCGGAATCCGCGAGGAGTTCGACATCGCGAAGGCCCGCTACCACAAGCTCATCATCATGTGCGATGCGGACGTTGACGGCGCGCACATCCGCACGCTGATACTGACGTTCCTCTACCGGTATATGAAGCCGCTCATCGAGGCGGGCTACGTCTGCATCGCGCAGCCGCCGCTCTACCGCGTGAAGAAGGGGAAGTTCGAAAGCTATCCGTATGACGACGCCGAGCTCGAGCGCACGCTGGGCGAAATCGGGAAGGACGGCGTGACGATTCAGCGCTACAAGGGCTTGGGTGAAATGAATCCCGAGCAACTCTGGGACACGACGATGGACCCCGCGCACCGGAAAATGCTGCGCGTGACCATCCCGGACGCGGTCGCGGCGGACCAGCTGTTCACCATCCTCATGGGCGACGCGGTCGAGCCGCGGCGCGCGTTCATCGAGGCGCACGCGAAGGAAGTCAAGAACCTGGACGTTTGATGCGCATGGCGCACCCCGAAGAAAAAAAGCCCGCGATGGCCGTTGCGGCTGCCGAGCCGAGCGGAGCGAACGAGAACCTCAAAGCCCGCGTCATTCATGAGGAAATGAAGACTTCGTACCTCGATTACGCCATGAGCGTCATCGTCGGCCGCGCCCTGCCGGACGTGCGCGACGGCTTCAAGCCCGTGCACCGGAGGGTCCTGCACACGATGAACGAGCTTGGCAACTACAGCGACAAGGCGTACAAGAAGAGCGCGCGCGTGGTTGGCGATTGTCTCGGAAAATATCATCCTCACGGCGACACGGCGGTCTACGATACGATTGTGCGCATGGCGCAGGACTTCTCGCTGCGCTATCCATTGGTTGACGGGCAGGGCAACTTCGGCTCAATCGACGCGGACTCCGCGGCGGCGATGAGGTACACGGAAGTGCGCATGGCGAAGCTCGCGGAGGAAATGCTCTCCGACATCGACAAGGACACCGTGGACATGGTGCCCAACTTCGACGGGACCCTGGAGGAGCCGACCGTGATGCCCAGCCGCATACCAAACCTCCTTATAAACGGCTCTTCGGGAATCGCGGTCGGCATGGCGACCAACATGCCCCCCCATAATTTGGGGGAAGTGTGCGACGCCCTCGCGCACTTCATCGACCACCCGGACTGCAGCGTGCCGGACCTCATGCAGTTCGTGAAGGGCCCCGATTTCCCGACCGGCGGCCTGCTCTGCGGCACGAGCGGCGTCTACTCCGCGTACACGACCGGGCGCGGCTCGCTCACCGTTCGCGCGAAGGCGGAGATACAGCATCACAAGGACCGCGCGGTCATCATCGTCTCCGAAATCCCGTACATGGTCACGAAGTCGCGCCTCGTCGAGCACATCGCGGAGCTCATCAACGAGAAGAAAATCGACGGCATCTCCGACCTGCGCGACGAGTCGGACCGCGACGGCATCCGCGTGGTCGTGGAACTCAAGCGCGACGCGAATGCGGACGTGGTCATGAACCAGCTGTACGAGCATACTCAGATGCAGACGAACTTCGGCGTCATCAACCTTGCGCTCGTGAACGGCGAGACGAAGATTCTCTCGCTCACCGACCTCGTGCGGCTGTATGTCGAGCATCGCAAGGACGTCATCACGCGCCGTTCGCAATACGAGCTCGCGAAGGCGGAGGAGCGCGCGCATATCCTCGAGGGCCTGAAAATAGCGCTCTCGAACATCGACGAAATCATCAAGATTGCGAAGGCGTCCCCCGACCCGAAGTCCGCAATCGCCACGTTCATCGTGCGCTTCAAGCTCACCGAGAAACAAGCCCAAGCGATACTCGACATGAAGATTCAGCGCCTCACGGGCCTCGAGCGCACGAAAATCGATTCCGAGCACGCGGAGCTCCTCGAAACAATCTCCCGCCTCAAGCGCCTGCTCGCCGACATCACGCTCGTGCTCGCCGCAATCAAGGCCGACGTGCAGGACATCAAGGAGAAGTACGCCGATGCCCGTCGCACGCAAATCGTGGAGTCGGTCGGCGACCTCGTGGTCGAGGACCTCATCCCGCACGAGCAGGACGTCGTCACGATAACGAGCCGCGGGTACATCAAGCGTTTGCCGCTCTCCGAATACGAGACGCAGAAGCGCGGCGGCCGCGGCCTCATCGGCGTGGAAGCGAAGGAGGAGGACTTCGCGACGGACATTCTCGTCGCTGACACGCACGATTACATTCTCTTCTTCACGGACAAGGGCCGCGTCCACTGGCTCAAGGTGTACGCGATTCCTGAGGCGGGCCGCTACTCCGCAGGCAAGGCCATCGTGAACCTGCTCGAGCTGCAGAGCGAGCGCGTGGCGGCGCTCATCCCGGTCCGCGAGTTCACGGAAAACGATTACCTGGTGTTCGCGACGAAGGAGGGCGTGGTGAAAAAGACGCCGCTCTCCGACTACGGCAACCCGCGCAAGGGCGGCATCATAGCGCTCAACCTGTACGACGGCGACTCGCTCATCGAAGTGAAGCGCACGAACGGCAAGAAACAGCTCGTGCTCGCGACGAAGGACGGCATGGCCGTGCGGTTCGAGGAGTCCGACGTCCGCGGCACGTCCCGGGCGTCCGCGGGCGTCATCGGCATCCGGCTCTCTAAAGGCGACGAGCTCGTGAGCATGGCGGTAGTCTCCGGCGATGCGGACACCATCTTGAGCGTGTGCGAGAACGGCTACGGCAAGCGCACGGAAGTGGGAGAATACCGCCTGCAGGCGCGCGGCGGGCACGGCGTCATCAACATCCAGGCGAGCGAGCGCAACGGAAGCGTGGTCGCGGCGCGCACGGTGCAGGACACGGACGAAATCATCCTCGTAAGTTCAGAAGGCATCATCATCCGCATCCCGGCGAACGGCGTGAACGTCATCGGCCGGAACACGCAGGGCGTGCGGCTCATGCGCCAGAAGGACGGCGCGAAGGTCGTCGCGCTCGACGTCGTGCCGGCGGGCGTCGTGCCCGGGCAGGAAGCCCTGCCGGGCGCGCCGGCAGAGTGACCTCAACCCTTTTAAACAACCTCGAACCGAGTTTTGCGCATGGCGACCGTCAGAACATTCCTCTTTCCCGCACTCGCGTTCCTGCTCGGCGCGGCCGTGCTTTCCGGCTGCATTTCCTTGGGCGGCTCGAGCGGCCCGCTCGTCACGACTTCGCACGAATTCAGCATTCTCGAAGGCCAGTCGGAGTCGTTCCGCCTCGACCGGAACGGCTCCACGCCGCAATACTCGCTGCGCGCGGAAAACGTCATGAACAAGACCGCCCTCTTCATCTTCACTCCCGGTGACATCCGCGTGGCGCTCGCGGAAGGCGCGCAGGCCGCCGTCGACCTCGACAGCGACGGCAACCCCGACGTCGTCCTCGCGCTGGCGAACGCGGCGGACAACGTCGCCGAAGTCACGGTTTACGTCGCGGGGGCGGCCGCCGTGTGCACGAACGACTGCGCGGGCGGAGAGCGGCAGCGCGCATACCCCGACTGCTCGTGCTTCGTTCCGCTCGTGAACTGCTCGGGCTCGTGCGCGGCCGGGCAGGTGCAAAGGCCCTACCCGGACTGCTCGTGCTACGCGGAGAACCGCACGTGCAGCGACGGCACGCTCTACGACCAGTGCTCGGCCAGCCCGCCCTCGAAATGCGTGAACGGCTCGCTCGTGAACGCCTGCGCCGCGTGCGGCTGCCCGACCGGCAGGTCGTGCAACTCGTCGAGCAACGCGTGCTACACGCCCGCGGCAGGCCCCACGCCGACGCCCAGGCCGGGCGCGACGCCGTCGCCTGTGCCCACTGCGTCGCCAACCCCGGACGCGGGCGGCGCCGCCATCGCGGTCGCCAACCAGACGACGGAAGGCTTGCTGCTCGCGCGGTTCGACGCCGCGTACAAGAATGCGGCGCTCTGCACGCAGTCGGAATTCACGAGCGCTTTCACCACCAGGAAGAACCGGGCGCCGACCGGCACCGAGATTTCGCTGTTCGCGTCAACGAAATCCTATCTCCCGACCGGCGTGTCCGTCAGCGCGAGCGTGAACGGCACCGCATGGACGGTCAGGTACCGCAACTCGGGCGCGCACGCCACGGACGCGCTCACCGTCACGGTGCAGGGCGGCGTGGCAAGCGGCCCCCAGTGGGTTGACGGTGGCCCTACCACTACCCAGAGGATTACTGACCTGAATAACGCTGCCGCGATAAGCGGCAACTGCGGCCTCATTCTCATCATGAATGGCTGGTAGGAGCCATTTTCCCAGGCGCAACGCCCCTCGCCATCCAGTAGGGGCTCGTCGCTGCGCCAGGTAACACTCCGTCTGAGCCGACTAATGAAACAGCGGATGAATCGCGGCTCAAATGGCGTGAAAGCGCTCACGGAATAGACCGGCCGCCACTTACTTCTTTCCGCTTAACTCGTCGAAAATCTGTTTCGCGCGGTCCGCGCGGACTGCTTTCTCGGCAACCATTCGCTCGGCAACTTTGTCCACGAGCTCGCCGGATGCTCCCGCGGCAATCGCCACGTTCCTCGCGTGCAATCCCATGTGGCCGCGCTGGATGCCTTCGGTGGCGAGCGCACGGAGAGCCGCGAAGTTTTGCGCGAGGCCGACAGATGCGATGATTTCCGCGAGTTCCGCGGCGGTCTTCACGCCCAAAATCCGGACTGCAACTTTCGCGACGGGGTGCGTCTTCGTCGCCCCGCCGACCAGTCCGACTGCCATCGGCAGCTCGATTTCGCCTTCCAAATCCCCGTCGTCATTTTTCTTCCAGCGCGTGAGCGGCGCGTACCTTCCGGAAAACGCGGCGTACGCGTGCGCGCCCGCCTCAATCGCCCGCCAGTCGTTCCCCGTAGCGATGACGACCGCATCGATGCCGTTCATGATCCCCTTGTTGTGCGTCGCGCAGCGGTATGGGTCCGCGTCTGCGAGCAGGAACGCGTCAACTATCCGGTCAACGTTCTCTTCCCCGCCCAAATCCTCCTTCCTGAACTTCGCGCTCGCGCGAACCAGCCTCTTCACGGCAAGATTTGTCAGGATGCGCAGGACGGGCGTACCGCCGGCGAGTTCCGCGACGCGCGGCGCGAGTTTCTCGCACATGGTGTTCACCGCGTTCGCGCCCATCGCGTCCCGCACGTCGACAACGAGGTGGGCGACGAGCATGGCTTTCCCGCCGGATTTCACGAGCCGCACTTCCAAGTCACGGGCTCCCCCACCGAACTTCACGAGCACGGGGTCCACGGAATTCGCCAAATCGAGCAGCTCCTGTTTCGCGGCGAGGACCTTCTGCGCAATCACGTCGAAGCCGTGCTCCTGCACGCCGACGATTTGGATTTGGCCAATCATGAGCGGGGCGTCCGCCTTTGCCGTAAATCCGCCCGTCTCCCGGGCAAGCTTCGCGGCGTTGCTTGCCGCGGCAACAACACTCGGCTCCTCGATTGCCATGGGGACGAGGCGGTCGATGCCGTTCACTTGGAAGTTGACTGCAATTCCGAGAGGCAGGGGCATGCAGCCGACCACATTCTCAATCATGCGTTCCGCGGTCTCGCGCGGGAGCGAACTGAACGAGGAAAGCGTCTTCTTCTCGTCTTCCGTGAGCGAAGAGAACTCGGCGACCTCGTCCACGCGCTTCTCGACGGGCAGCTTGTAAAAGCCGCTAAAGGAGCTTGATTTCATAATACCGTTTTTACTCGGACAAATTTAAGTAACTGCTTGGCGCAAGCGACCGCGATGCCCGGATTTATTAACCTGTCTTTCGCGGGGTTACCTGGTGCGTGCATATGGAGAAATACGTTAATAAAACAGACCCGCTGCTCAAGCCCTTAGTTGCACAGAAAAGTATCATCCAGAACGAGGTGGACACTGCGTCCGGCATTCTCAGAAACCCGAAAGCCCGGGCAGTTCTCATGGAATACGCAAAATGTTTTTCTGAAGAAAAGCTTCCGGGTGTTTTGGACGCGATTCAGGAAAGCGCGTACCGCGCATTAGCGGGTGCATCTTCAGCCACGCCCGAAGTATACTCGCGATTGCCCGAGGAGATGAAGAAATTCGGGAGCGTTTACGTAAAATTCGGCGTACTCGGGCTCTTAGAGATTGACGCATGGCACGCAATCTCCCGGTTCGTTAAGAACCTGCAGAAAGCGGATGCACAAAATCCCAGCGTCTTCATGGCCTTTCTGACTTCGGAAGCCGCCTTCGACAGATGCAAGCGGGCGAATATTCCCGGGGGGTGGCAGCGCGATTCGCTTCTATCGTTCCACGCGTGCATCGGTCGATTGCCTACCCAAGATGCGTATGTGATTGACTTCGAGAAGGGTGTGAATACTTCACGGTTCTTCTCGTTCATTGACGCGTTGGGGGCGCAAGTTGCAGAAAACCCGAGCGCGTGGAAAAATACCCGTTTGTCCGCATATCTTACCGCGCTATTTTACCTCGCGAGCCGGGGCTCAAATGAATTGAACCGTTTCGCCAGCCGCGAAGGGATGGACTCATTTTCCAAGGGGAACTGGCCCGAGCAACGGAAGCTAGAAGAAAAGCGGGCGCCCAAGGAGCCGCGTGGCGGATTATTCGAAGATTATGGTAGCGCCGAAGATCCGTACGAATGAAGCCACCTGCACATCTCTTGTGGTTCGGCTCCTCCCGAACAAAAAACCGCACGCTTTTAAATCGCCTTCAGGCCAACTCTTTGCATCAAGGTGGTTTTCATGAAGCGGGTTCTTGCAGCATTGGTTCTGTTCGCGTGCATCTCGTTCGCCGCAGGCGGCGCCGCACCGCTCCAGATGCCTCCCTGCACGCAGGGAGCGAACGTTACCATCTCCGTACCTGTCTCGGAAGTCACGGTCTACTCGACCGGCTACGGTTTCGTCACGCGCTCGGGCAGCGCGCCGTACCTGTGCGGGAACACCATTCACATCGCCAACCTCACACGTTCCGCGCTGTTCTCCTCAATCGCTCCCCGGCTCTCGGGCGCGTCCGTGAGCGGCATCACCTATTACTCGATGATGAAGAACGAGACGACGAACGAAACGGAATATTATTCACTCGACCGGCTCCTCAACAGCAGCATCGGCAAGACGGTTTCGTTCACGGCAAGCGGCAAGGCAGTAAGCGGGAAGCTCGTCTGGTATTCCTACGACATGCTCGCAATCTCGGGAGCGAACGGCACGAGCTTCTACCGCATCGAGGCGCTCGAACAGCTCTCGCTCCCC
>Ga0247841_10007899_pt1 | contig 15567 bp, 14 predicted proteins | sample LaCruzMarch2015__2_FD_192410 | JGI IMG/M metagenome (GOLD analysis project Ga0247841, IMG submission 192410) | Freshwater microbial communities from meromictic Lake La Cruz, Castile-La Mancha, Spain - LaCruzMarch2015_18m | ecosystem: Environmental > Aquatic > Freshwater > Lake | place: Spain...
CGCAAAACATCAAAAGTAGTGTTGCTTGCGTTTGTTGTCCATATTCCGACTGCAAGAAATGGATCGACACCCCCGGCGGTAAGATCCCTAGCACCTGCCCGTATTGTCACAGATCCTTAACCAAACGACCGGATTCGCAAAAGAAGAAAACCGACAAACGCCTTAAGACCAGCGATCCCTTCGGGGACAATATATCACGCGACGTCCCGACCATACCCGACGATCCGGACACGCAACCGGATTCCGCCGCCATTTCGAACCGGTTCGAGGACATGACCCGGCAGAACAAGACGCTGGATCAGCAGTTGCGGAAAAAAACGAAAGCGCAACTGGATAGCATCAAAGACACTCTAAAAAAGCTGATGTATAATCTGACCGACGGACAAAACAACATCGCCATTCGAAACCCCTTCAGCGAGTCCGACCCCAACGTGCCGGTGCTGGAGGGCGACACCCCCAGACTGTTACGCGACCAGGACGGCAGGGAACTGCCGGATGACAGGTATTCGACCAACGATTTATCCCCATTATTTCTTGGTCAAAACAACCACCCCGGGGCATTGCCGATTGTCAACACGTATGATACCGGGAATTCATCAATCCCTGAACTTGAAGGGGATACGCCAGAACTCCTGCGGGATACTCCGGATGGACTGGCGGACTCGGGTTATCCGATCGATTTCGGTTTCAAGTCGCTGGAAAACTTGAGTGACAAGGATCTGGCTGATCGAAAAAGAACATTGAAGACTGCCATCGAACAAAACGGGAAACAATTTAACACTACGGTTTCTACATACATGGACAACGCTAACGAAGCCGAAAAGGCCATTGATGATGCGAAGGAAATTATCACCGACAGTTTATTGACAGGTGTTGGGACGTTTGCCGTAATGGGGTCGGATAAGTTATGGCGACAAGGTGTGGATCAAGTAGTCAACGCCAAGGGTTTGGACGCAAAAATATTAGAGGGTAAAAATCTGGCAAATTACCGTAAACTCATGAATGCTGCGGAGAAAATGGATGATACCGTAACTCTTAGCGATGCAGGTGATACATACACCACCTCCCAACAACATGATAATCAAGCAACTCTGGAAAAAGGCCTGATGCTTGCGAATGATACGTTTGGGGAAAGATTGTTCAAGCAAAAGCTTGCAAATGATGCATTTGGGGCTAAATGGTACAAGAAACAAGGGGTATTAACCATTACCATCGGCAAGTTGTCCATTGACGAAATTCTTCTTTATAGCAAAATGTATGTACTCAACAACAGTAACAAACAACTGGATCGACAAATGGAAACTCTGAGCAAGGATAGGCAGAAACTGGCCGATCAATACAAAAGAGTGGTGGACGAAATGAACCGACGGAAGATAGCGGAGGCACCGTAATGCTTACAGGGACGCATTTCTTTGCTGTAATCAACAAAAAAAAGGAAGCCTTGAAACATCCCGCATTCGCCGTCACCGGCATCATGATCGCAGCCACTATCTTTCTTTTCGGCTGTGCAACCGCCATACAGCACATCTCGCTGCCCAGCGACCTTAATACCCCTCCAACGACTATGGCGCGCATATTTGTGATTAGAAACAAGTGTTTAGCATCACATCCCGCACCAATTGCATGCAACAAAACAACCATTGGGAATGTTGCCTCTGATAGCTACATATGCTGGGATCAACCACCGGGAATGATGTCGATTGGCTGTCAATACCATGGGGAATATGCCGCTCTGAAGAAACAAGTCAAGCCGGGTATTACCTACTTTTTTCTGATCGAATCATATAAACTCGATTTCAAAGGAACCAAGTGGTTTGCCGAAATCGACGACGCAGTAGGGAATCTGATGGTGAGTAACATGAAGCCGCCCCAAGTCATCAACCCCACGAATCCGCCAACCCCCGACCCGGTCTCGTCGCAATCCGAAGACAACGCCCCGGAGCATCAAAACGAACCCATGGATGCACCCGCAACGCCTGCCACTACCGGCAATATGATAAAATTATAATTGCACCATTTTCCACAGTTTTCAACAATTGGGAGAAAGACATGCAACACCCCAGCCCACTCGCCATCACCGGAATCACGATTGCATTCGCAATATCGCTTTGCGGGTGCGCAATGTTTGCGGCTCAAACGGCACAGAATATCGAACTGCCAATTAATATCCATACCAGCCCAACAAATATGGCAAGAATTTTTGTATTTACACAACAAGGACACGCGCCTGGTATCACCGTATATTGCAACAAACAAATGATCGGGACATTGGGGCAAAACTACATTTGCTGGGATCAGCCGCCTGGAGCGGCATCGCTTGGATGCGTATGTTTATACGAACTTAGGTCGCTTCAATTGAATATCAAATCCGGCAAGACATATTTCTTCGAGGTTAAATTAACGAGGAATATTCCAAAATGGTTTTACGAAGTCGATGAAATTATTGGTGCCGCGATAGTGGGAAAAATGCCGCCACCTAAAATCCGCTACCCGACTATTCCGCCACCCGACCCGATGTCGCCCACATCCGATACTCCCCCGGAAAGCGATCCTGATCGCGCGGCACCTCCTCCCGATTCACCGGCGAAGGACAATCGTATTAAAATGTAGTTTATCACCGACACCAGGAGAGAATGGCGATGCAAGTGCTTCGGCAAAACGTTCAAAACACGGTGGAATCCGTGCTGGACCAGCTTCATTCGAATCCATTTTGCACTCGTGTGCGTATTCTCACCAAAGCAAACACCTGTTCTCATCCAAAAGCGAATGGTATTCGGGGTGTAGCGACGCTGTCTTTTTGATTCGTGGTGTCCGCGCGTCGACGCCTTCGCCATGCGGCGGACGTTACATTATGCGTTTGGCAAGAATCCATGCAATCGCAGGAGTTTACGGAAATGACAACTAAAAGAAAGACTGTTATGAAAAGGTTAAAATGGGGCAGTAAAATTTACCTTGGGGCCAGTCAACGGCCAGCAAGAAAGGAATATGAAACATGGCAGGCATAGTCACATTCACAGTCGAAACGGCGTCCCTTGACGACAAAGTTATCCCTGCACTCACTGACGAGATGTCGGCCTTGGGTCTCAAGACCACACTTCCACAGACTGAGGGTGGCGAGATGGCTCTGCCGGCGGGAACCTACGGAGCCGTGATTCAGATTGGTGATCAGACGGCACAGCTTAAGCACTATTACCGGAGCCTTGTGGCTATCATGCGAAAGTTGAAGATCAAAGGGACGTACCTTGTGAACGTGTCCCAGGAACCATCCTTTGTCTGTGGCAAACTCTGAACAGAGCGACCACCGCGGCACCGAGATTCTGCTCTACTGATCTCAAACAGACGGAATTCGACATGAAAATATCTTCTGGTATCACAATCGCATGGGCATGTTTATTGGTTGGTAGCTCTGCATATTGTGCGAACATGCCTCATGCGGAAGCATTTGAAAAGCAATATGGTTCGCTATTCCGCATTGACGACGAGGCCGCCTCCAAGTTAACGAACTCCGTGGAACGAGTCCTCCATCAGACAAAGATTCCAGAGGTGGTCTTTGCTCAAGCCAACCTGAGAGATGTCGCATACTTCCTTCACAAGGCAACCGTTCAGCACAGTCCCACCCAGGACAAGAAGGGCGTAGAAATCGTTGTTCGGATCGAGGATTGGGGTTCAGAACCTCCCGTTCCAACACTCGCGGCGAAGAATGTCTCCGTGCTGGAAGTCATAAGAATCATGACGAATGTTTGCGGAATCGACATGCAGTACAAGATTGAGGATGGAAAAGTCATCCTCTACAAAAAAATGAAAAAAGAAGAAAAGGTCAACCAGATCACGGAAGCTAAATAAAATATTTCGGCTGAAAGGAAAATCCATGAGAACGCATCTACCTATAGCATTGATGATTGCAATTTATGCTGTGGTGGCAGTAGCAGCAACACGAACAGAAATTACTCAAGGGGTTAAAAAGCTTGCTGCTGGCGACAGCATCATGATCACAGAGGTCTCTTCCGAAAAAGGAACGCTTGCCATTGGTGACACCATCACAGTGAAAGGGACGTATACTCTCGCCAGCCAGAAAAACGCCAGCCTGCTTCTTTCAGTAACTCAAGATGCATCACAAAAGCAGCTCCCCGAACAAGGCAAGGGTTCTGTTCGCATGACAATTAATGCAGGCACCGGCGAATATGAGATGACAATCAGCATTTCCAAAGAAGGATGGCTTCACCTCGGTTTTTATAATCCCGAAACTGGCAAACCGTTCGGACAACTTTACTTCGGCACAAAAGAACAAATGGATAAGATTGCCAACTGGAATCTTAATTATGTCACATCCGAACAGCCTGGCAAAAATATTGTCCTCCTCCGTTACGCGGTGCAAGCAGATGCGGAAGTGGTTTACGATCTCTGCCTTGATGGCAAATTTGTATCCAGTGGCAAAGCCCTGATAAAACAAGATTGTTACCTTAGCCTACCTGCCACACCTGGAGACCATATTTTAACAGCAACGGCTCCTGGATATGAGACATGGCAGAAGACAGTTACCCTCTTGGAAGGCTCAAAGAATGGGCAAAACTTTTGGGTTGAACTAAAAAAGTCAGCGAAATGAAATGCTGAATCTTCCGTTTATGAATAAATTATGCATTTTTATAGGCATAACGGTCTTTGGCTGGGTTGGATGGTGGATAGGAAGCAAAATCGGATTTGTGACTGGCTACGTGCTTAGCGGCATCGGTAGCATGGTTGGAGTATACGTGGGCTGGCGTATAAACAGGGATTATTTTGGTTAAGCTTATAGGCAAAATCGCAGGGAGTATTACCACCTTGAGAGCTTCAGATATATGCAGCAGATTGAAGGCACTCGGCGATAGAAAAAGGGCCTTGATGGTTCAAAGATTCTTTAAAACAGCTCCGGGTGAATATGGCGAAGGGGATGTATTTGTCGGTCTTCGTGCTCCAGATATAAGGAAATTAGCAAAAACATACCAAGCACTCCCTCTTTCAGAGTTAATCCAATTGCTTAAGTCATCCATCCATGAAGCAAGGCTATTGGCACTTCTCATTTTGGTTCGCGCCTATACGCAAGGAAACGCTGTTCTTCAAGGGCAGATTTATAGACTATACCTTCGGAATACCCGTTTTATCAATAACTGGGACTTGGTGGATGTCTCCGCCGCACACATCGTCGGTTCTTATTTAAAGTATCACGACAAATCACCTCTCCGTGTTTTGGCAAAATCGAAGCTGCTTTGGGACAGAAGGATTTCCATTATGGCAACATTCCACTACATAAAGCGCGGTGAATTTTCCGAGACATTACATATTGCGAAATTATTGCTCAAAGACCAGGAGGATTTAATCCACAAAGCTGTCGGATGGATGCTTCGCGAAATTGGCATACGTGATAGTCTTGCTGAAGAAAAGTTTCTGCAAGTCTGCTACAAAACCATGCCGCGAACCATGCTCCGATATGCCATAGAGAAATTTCCAAACAAATTAAGACGACAGTATTTACGGGGAGAAATATAGGACGGAAATGACAACAGAGAGAAAAAACGCTATGAAAAAGAAATCGGGAACGATCATGAAAAAGGTAGCGGTCGAGCTGGACAGACCGTCGCATCTGTATCGCCTGGACGAGGAGGCCGAGTTTACGTTCAAGGGCTCCGGCAGATACCGGATTGAGTTTTCCCTGGACTGCGAGAAGATTCTTTCCGACAGGAAATACACGCTCAAGGCGGCCTGTCCGCTCAAGATCAGGCAATCGGCGAAGGAACCGTGCTTTGTACGGTGCCGGGTTTATCCGATTGCGGACGGAAAGAAAATCGCGGGGGAGGCGGGAGCCGGATTCGAGCCGGAGAACATTCTGCCGGCTCTTCCCGAGCCCGAGGATTTCGATGATTTCTGGCGGAGCAATTTTGTCCGGCTCAAAAAGATCCCCGCAGATATCCGATGCGAACGGATTCCCGAACTCTCCGACAAACCGGCGGACGGTTATTCCGACCGGCGATGCGATATTTACAACGTCAGCGCCGCAACCGTCGGAGGCGGACGGACTTACGGTTTTCTGGCGCTTCCGAAGGGCAGGAAGAATGTCCCGTTGCTGGTGCATGTGTCGGGTTCCGGCTCGCCGCAGGTCGCCTCCCAGTGCCGTTCCATGTTTCTCTACGGCACTTATGACGACAGTGAATACGAGGCCGATTTCCCGCTTTACTGGAAACGGCCGGCCGTCCTGCTGATCCGCGTGTCCGGATTTCCCCCGGAAACCACGAAAGAAGCGGAAGCGGCACGGTTCCGGAAATATGTAGGATCCCTCAACCCGGATTTTCTGAAAAACCTGGGCTCCGTCAATTACTACACGGACGGACACGACGACCCGAAAAATTCGCTGCTGGCGCGGACGATCCTCGGGGGGCGGCGCCTGATCAAGTGGGCGGCCGCCAGACCGGAGATCGACCCGGAACGCGTAATATACCGGGGGGGAAGCCAGGGCGGCGATTTCGGAATTTACTTTTCGGCGTTCGACACGGATATCAAGGCTGCGTTCTGCGGCGTTCCCGGGATCGGCGACCAGGGCGGCTTCCTCATCGGGCGGCACAATACCGAGGACAGCGTCCCGGAAATCCGCACCTACAAGGAATTCTTCCGGTATTTCGACGGGGTGAATTTTGCGAAGCGGATTACCTGCCCCGTGGTAATGACCGTGGGCTTCATCGACCATTACTGCTGGCCAAGCAGCGTTTATCCGATCTTCCAGGCGCTTCGCGGCGAAAAAATCCTCCTCGCCTCCCCAAGCTGCGGACACGGCGCATCGCTGGTGACCGCGCCCGTCAGCAGCGCCTGGTTGAACAATAAACTGGGATTCTGATACGGCGGGCTTTCAACAGGTTTCACCTCAAGCCACGCTCGAAATTCCCGGCATGCGTGCCGGGGAACGTCCCGCGCAACGCGGGATCAACCTGTCCCGCGCGCAGGCAACGCCAGATTTCGCGCACCCGATCAGCGGTGTATTCCCGATACATAAAATCCGCCCGCAAGATCCGCGCGCCGGCCGACACCAAAGCCGGAATATGCGGGCCTAAGCAAAACGGTTTTTCATGGATAACCACCATGCGGCAATGCCGGTTGATCACCCGCACCTGTTCCCCGAACGATGAAGCCAGCACCGGTTCGCCGGAACGGCAGGTTCCCCGCCGGTCGCACCCACCGTTGCCAAGGCTATGGTGGGCAGGTCCGCCGCCGCCAAGGCTTCCCTCTACGCGAAGCCGCTTCGGCGGGACAAGCTGGCGGACAGGCCCGACTGCAGGCCTGCCCGCCGTAGCCTCCTGGGCGAAGGCGGGAAGCACGCAGGTATCCGAAATCATGAGCGGCGTATCTTGATACACAACGACCACCGCCTTGTTGCCCAACACCGCCAGCAGACGCTGTATGTTGTCGCCATCATCTTCCGGCGAAAGCGTCAGGCGCGTTGCACCCAGAGCCAGCACCTGCTCCGCCGCCATATGATTTAAAACGTATATCGGCCAGTCAGCCGATATATCGAGTTCGGCTCCCTCTCCCTCCGCGCCCGCGGCGCGAAGCAAACCAAAAGCTCCCAGATTGGCCGCCTGCCATCGGCGCCAGCCCGCGCCGGCCAGGCGCCGGATCGTTTTTTGGATCGCAGAATATTCCCACCGGCGCACGATCACCGGCAAGGCCATTCGCAGGTGTGCCGTACCCATGCGCGCGGCCACATGGCGCGCGGCCTCGTCGAACGCAGCCGTCGCATCCGGCGGCACTTCCAGCACAACCTCATCCACATCCTGCCAGTCCGTGTCTTCAAAGGAATCCAGCCAGGCAGACTGGTCCGTTTTCAGGCACCACCGGACAACGGTTTGCGGCGCAACTGCCGTTGGCGAGTCGGTCATGGGCGTGATCGCCAGTGCGGCCTTGATTTGGGTTATGCCGGCGGCCAGGGACCCCTGGTAGCGCGCTTCCAGTTGATCGGTTATCTGCCGCCGCGCCTGGTTGAGGAGCGAAACCGGAACAAAGCACGCCTGGGGATTGTGCACGGTCAACCGGGCTGCCGCAAACCGGGTGGCGCCCAGTTTACCAAACGCCTGTTCGACCGCCACACGCATTTGATCGGCATCACGCGCTGCATGAAATTGACCCGGGATCTCAATCGTCGCCGCCACACCAACCAAGGAGGCGATTGCGCGAATCATGTCAGGAGCGACATGGACCTCGAAATTCGCCGGGCAACGGACCCGGAACAGACCCGGCTTCGGTTTTTCAAAGCGATAGCGCCGCTTGATTTCCTGCGAGGAGGCACAATAGATTGTAACGCCTTCCGGAATCTCGGGATGATCGCCCGGCAAGGCAACCTCAACGAGCGCGCCGGCGGGGGCCTCGAAAACCAATCCCGTTTGCGCGCCGGCAACGGCCGGTTCGCCGGCAACGGCCGGTTCGCCGGCGCCATCCAGCACGCGCAAGCGCTCCACGGCAAAACCATAAGGCCGCGGCAACCCGGGCACGTCCATCTGGATACCGTCGTGAACTTCCAGCGGCTGAGAAGGACGAAACCGCAGGCGAACCTCCCCAGATCGCAAGCGCTTAAGCTCTTCAACCCGCCCTATGGGATAGCCGCGGTGCCCGACGTAGTCCGGCTCGATTACATTCCGGTTCCAGCGATTCGGCAGGAACAGGTTCGTCCAGGGCCGGCTGAAAATGGTTTGAATATCGGCGGCCAGCGCCTTGGCCTTTTCCGCCGTAAGGTGGCCATCGAGCAACTGGCGGTAATAATTCACGGTTGCGGCGACATACAGCGGACTTTTCATGCGGCCTTCGATTTTCAAGGCCGTCACGCCGGCGCGACGGAGCTGCGGCACAAACTCCGGCAAGGCCAGGTCTTTCATGGAAAAGGCAAACCGGCGCTCGCCGCCCCAGCGATACTGGTCACGGCAAAGATAGGCACACCGGCCACGGTTGCCGCTGCGTCCCAGCATATGCGAGGAATACAGGCACAGGCCGCTGTAACCGTAACACAGCGCGCCATGAATGAAGACTTCGGTTTCAATGCCCGGCAGGACCGCAATGTCGGCCAATTCCTCCAGGGTAAGTTCACGGGCCAAAGTGACGCGGGCGAAGCCCAACTCGCGGGCCATCTCCACGCCCGCCCGGTTATGGATGGCCATCTGGGTGCTGGCATGCAGGCGCAATCCAGGGAAATGCCGACGGAGGATACGATACACCCCCAGATCTTGCACAATGACCGCATCCACGCCGAGAGCGGCAACTGCGGCCAAGGATTCCACCAGCTCATCCAGCTCGCTCTCCTGAATGAGCGTGTTGACCGTCACATAAACTTGCCGCCGGACTTTGCACGAATGGGCATATCCCGTGAGGGCGGCCACATCTTCCAACGAAAAATTCACGGCCTCGGCCCGGGCGGAAAACCGGGGCAACCCAAGATAAATGGCGTCGGCGCCGTAATGGATGGCCGCATAGCCCGCTTCCAGTCCACCGGCGGGCGCCAGCAATTCGAGGGGCCGCGTGTCTGCCGGGCATTGTGTCGCATGCATTTTCTGGTTGACCTTGGCACTGATTAAGATACATATACGCTATTCATGTGATGGCAAGAGAGTGTGCCGCAGTGGCGGGCAATTTTCAACAACCATCAGAAAGACGCATCAAAACAATGAATGCCGTCAAAGGCGGCAAGTCTAACGGACGCCCCAACTGAGTGGGGCGGCTACATTCTGGAAAGTTCCTGTTGTAGCCGCGGCGCTCTGTTGCCGCGTGTTTTTTAAATTCCATTACAAGAAGTATTATGAACAACAAAATCGGGGTGATTGCCTCGCTGCACGCGGATCGAAGCTGTTTTGCGCAAATGAAACAGCATGGCTTGAATGTCTGCCAACTGGTTAGCTGGACGCCCGAACTGTGGACCAACAACGCCTTAGCGGAAAAGGTCAGCCGGGAGGCGGAAGACAGTGGTATTCACATGACTTCCCTCTGGGCCGGATACTCAGGACCAAGCACCTGGAATTTTACCGAGGGCCCTTACACGCTGGGCTTTGTGCCGCCGGCTTATCGCTTCCAGCGCATGCAGGAAATGATACAAGCGGGTCACTTTGCCAAGGCCCTGGGCGTCAAGGCGGTCATCACGCACGTTGGTTTTATTCCGGAGAATGCGAATGATCCTGCATTTCATGACATTGTGATAGCAGTGCGGCATATAGCCACCCATTTGAACAATCTGGGGCTGGAATTCTGGTTTGAGACCGGTCAGGAAACACCCGTCACCCTTTTGCGTACGATCCAGGCCGTGGGTCTGCCCAACCTGGGGATCAACCTGGATCCGGCCAATCTGATTCTCTACGGCAAAGGTAATCCCATCGATGCCCTGGATGTTTTTGGCACGTACGTCCGCAACATCCATGCCAAGGACGGACTTTACCCGACCGATCCCATGAAACTGGGCAAGGAAGTAAAGGTTGGCGAGGGGCGTGTCCGCTTCCCTGATTTTGTGCGGCGCCTGGGTGAAATCGGATTCGCCGGCGAGTTTATCATCGAGCGCGAGATTTCGGGAGATCAGCAGAACCGCGACATTGCCGCAACCGTTGCCTATCTCAAAAAACTGTTAGCTGATAACTGAGGTTTCCCGCCATAGGCGGGTCCGCCTCCGGAGGAAACCATGATTCGAGCTGCGTTTATTGGCGTCGGCAATATTTCCCCAGTACATCTGCGTTACCTGCAAACCCGCCGGGACGTACGCGTGGCGGCCTTGTGCGATATCAAGCGCGCACAGGCCGTCAAGCGCCAGCAGGAATTCGGCGGCGAGATCTTCACGGATTACCGCCCGATGCTGGAACAAATCAAGCCGGACGCCATCTGGTTATGCACGCCGCCCAGCGTACGGCGCGCGATGCTCCTGGATTGCGCCGACCGGGGCATCCCGGTCTTCTGTGAAAAGCCGGCGGAACGGCGGGAAGCCGAGGCCGCAGCCACGGCCCGGGACCTGACCAAGCGCAAGGGCCGCGTCCAGATCGGTTACGTTTTCCGATCAACGCCGGCCGTCCAGCGGTTGCGCGTTCTCATGCGCGACGATCACATTCACCTCATTCAATCGTTTTACGGCTGCAATGTCAGCCTGACAATGGGATTGCCGATCTGGTTTTATGACAAGGCAAAATCCGGCGGCGCCCTGGTGGACCAGGCAACCCACAACCTGGATCTGCTGCGTTACCTGTTCGGCGAGGTGCAGGAAGTCCGCGGTACAGCCAGGAACCCGGTGCATAAGCAGCGGAAGGGGTACACCATTGATGAAACCCTGGGCCTGGTTTTCACGTTTGCCAACGGCATTATCGGGACCCATGTGCATACATGGGTTGGCGACGCCTGGCGGAACGAACTCGTCTTCAGCGGCGAAAAACGGGTTTATCGCCTGTTTCCCAGCACCGGCCGGCTGGTGGTCGAACAGCCCTCGGCGGACGCGAATAACCCACTAAGCCGCAACCTGACCAAGACGGCGGCCAAAGGCGCTTTTGAATTTCAGCAGGGCAGCCGTTCAATTTACGAATATGAAAACGAGATTTTCTTAAAGATGGTCAAGAGCGGAGACTGGAGCATCAACCCGTGTGATTATACGGACGGATGGAAATCGCTTCGGCTGACGCTGGCCTGCAACAAGGCCCTTACCCAGAACCGGGTGATACGGTTAATCTGACACCGGACGCCCGACCCCGGATTTAGCACGGCGCTGACCATACCTGTAGATTGTCATTCCCGATCTAATCGGGAATCCAGTATTAGAGCATGCTGACCAATGGATTCCCGCTTTCGCGGGAATGACAGGCATAATTCTACTTTGAAAACTTGATCCGTCGTCCGTCGTCTGAATTTAAGAGGAGGTTCGCCATGGCATTACTCAAACAGATTCAGGAGCGCTATTCGGTGCGCTCGTACCAGAAACGGCCCGTGGAAAAGGAAAAGCTGAAAACCATTCTGCAAGCCGCGCGGCTGGCGCCTTCAGCCAAGAACATGCAGGAATGGCGGTTTATCGTCGTCCAGGACGCGGATACGCGCAAAAAGCTGTGCGTAGCGGCCAACAACCAAGCCTTCGTCGGCGAAGCGCCTGTAATTATCGTCTGTTGCAGTGCGATTTCGGATTACGTCATGCGCTGTGGACATCCGGCCTACCCGATTGACGTAGCCATCGCCATGGAGCACATGGCGCTCCAAGCTGTCGAGGAAGGACTGGGCACCTGCTGGGTGGGCTCTTTTTACGAGGAACAAGTCAAAGTTGTTCTCGGTATTCCGGCCCCGGTGCGCGTGGTGGAATTGCTGACGCTGGGCTATCCGGCCGATACGCTCCGCGCCAAGAGCCGCTTGCCGTTAGAGCAGATCGCATGTCCCGAGCGCTGGAGTTTTTGAAATCAGGTCCGGCAGACACCGGGCAACTTTGCCGTTCTCACGAACTGGTTATATAAAAAACGGACGACCTTGGTGTATCATAGGATTGAATCACCAATCTCTATTAACACCTGAAAGGAGGTCGTCCGATGAAACAAACAGTAGCATACATTGGATTGGATGCGCACGCTCGAAATTGCGCAATGGCGGTCATGAATGACGCCGGAGAAATCATCGCCGAGAGACAGTTCCAAACATCGGAAGAAAATCTCATTGAAGCCTTGAAGGCCGTGACAGCTAAAGTAAAATATTTTGCCGTAGAGGAGAACACGCTGGCAGCCTGGATTGGCCAGGTGGCTCGGCCTTATGTCACGGATGTGTTGATCGCCGATCCCTGTGAGAACGCCTTGATCAGCCGTAATGCCCGCAAACGGGATCCCGACGACGCCCGGAAGCTGTGCCGCTTGTTGCGCCTGGGAGAATTGAAACGGGTGTATCACGCGGAAACCGATCTGCGGGCCTTGTTCAAGGCCGCCGCGCAGCATTACCTCGACCTGAGGGATCAACAAGTCGCTCTGAAACAGAAAATCAAGGCCATGTATCGACATTGGGGCGTAATCGACGTTGAAGGTAAAACCGTGTACTCGCCGAAGGGGCGCGTAGTCTATTTGCGGCGCGTATGCCACCCGGTCGTTCGGCATCAACTGCTGCACCTGTATGCCTTGATGGATGAAACTGAACGACAAGAGGCGGCGGCCGCGCGTGAACTCCGACAGCTGGGACGGTCGTTTCCAGAAATTAAGCAATTCAAGAAAATCCCCGGCATCGGACCGATAAACGCCTTGATCTTTGACGCCCTGATCCAGACCCCGCATCGGTTTGATAACAAACATCGCTTGTGGCGCTACTGCCGGCTGGGGATCACGGATCGGAGTAGCGACGGTAAGCCGCTCGGCTACCAACGCCTGGATCGGTCGGGCCTGGGAGATTTGAAATCGCTGAGTTACTGGGCGTGGCTGGCGGCGCTGAGAGGCACCAATGAAGTTCGGAAGTTTTTTGAAGCGTCGTTGGCGCGTACGCATGACTCGACAAATGCACGGTTGAATACGCAACGTAAAATTCTGGCCGTGATGTACGGCCTCTGGAAGCATGGAGGTGAATATCGAGCGGAGTGTTTCCTGGGTTCGTCGCCTGCTTGAGGTTGCCGTCAAAGCGTTGCCTTGAGCCCTGACGATGGTGTGTCGTTCAGTCCGACGGATCCCGGTTGCCGGGGAAGACTCGAGTATTGGCGGCCTAGCGTGGCCTTCAGGCCATGCTCCCGAACTGGATAGTCCCTCGGCCTTGACACCCGATGTGACAATAGTCCTTTCCTTAAAGGAAAGCTGACTCGTATGTATGCCTGGTAAGAACATGACCCACACCGTCACGTTGATCTGAGTTCCGACTGAATCGACTATCAGATAGTCAGAGTTACAAAAACGCTAAAACGCTAACCGTGTCCAAGGTCGTCCTGTGAAGTCAACTTTTTGACGCTCACGGGGGTGAAGGGGTTTTTGTTGACATCACTTTTTATATAGGCCGCTACACCGAACTGCCTGCCCGAGCTCGGCCCGGGGTGTAGTGGCGGTTCGGTAGAACCGCAAGATTGATATTCCCGAACGTTAAATCAGGCTAATGCTCCCCGTATCCGGCGTCTGCCCTCCGTAGCGCTCCGGCGCAGGAGGGATCACCGTCGGGAAAGATGGTAGGCGCCATCAACCACGCCTTTGCCAATATCGCCTTGAAGCAGTTCTTTGTAATAGCGGGCAACCTTCTGATAGGCTTTTACCTGCTGTTTAATGTAATTCGGGCGATAATGTTTGAACTGAGGAATACCACATACACGGCCAATCACCTGTTCTGTTACCGGCAGGGAACCCTGCGGCTGGCGCAGATCGCGATCCGTATTGGCAATGCGCGTCGGCTTGCCGTGTCCATAAACATCACAGGTATTGAACAGTGCATGTAAATGCAGCGGAAAATTACATCCCGGCGAGCAGGCGCCGCCTTCCGCCGCCACCGCCTCGGCAAATCGCCGCAACGACAATCCTTCCAACGCTTCCGGTTTATACAATCCACGCGCGGCATACCAACCGCCCATGGTACTTCCCGAGTCCTTCGGCGGGCGATGGGCCTGAATGCCGGGAACCCCTTCCAGCAGATCCCAGAAAAGGTTTATGGCCTTCTGGATTTCGGCCATGCGCGCATCGTAATGTTTCAATTGCACGCGCCCCACGGCGGAACTCATCTGGTGCATGCGATACTTATAACCGCCCAGGGGTAATCCGACAAACGGCTTGAGCGCTTCCGTCTGGATTGTCTCGGCATTATTGCGCTCATAAAGCCCGAAAGCTATCGCCCGCTCGTATATTTCCGTGTCATTGGTCGTCAGGATCCCCGCCTCACCAATGGCCAGCGCCTTCCCGCTCATCATGGAATATCCGGCCACATCGCCGATCGTGCCGACTCGCCGGCCCTTATAGAGGCCGCCATGCGCATGCGACACATCCGCGATACCCTTGATTTTGTGCTTGCGGGCAATCTCCATGATCGGATCCATGTCCGCCGGATAACCGCAATAATGAACCACCACGATGGCCTTTGTGCGAGGCGTAATGCGGCGCTCGATATCATTGGGATCCAGGCACAGGGAACGGGGATCCACTTCCGCAAATACAACCGTGGCGCCCAATGAAAAGGCCTGCAGACAGGACGCCCAATAGGTCAAACTCGGGCAAATGATTTCATCGCCCACTCCCACCTTGCAGCCAAACATGGCAGCATGCAAAGCCCCTGTCCCGCTGGAAGAACCCATTGCGTATTTCACGCCCTGCCAGGCCGCAAATTCTTTCTCAAACGCCCTTGTCACATCATCACCGGACATGGACCGCTTACGCAGGACTTCCAACACGGCCTTCTCATCTTCCTTGGTGATGATTGGCCACGTGAACATGTCGCGTTCCTGTTGTGTCACGGCCTTCGGACCGCCCATCAAAGCCAGTTTCGATTTGCTTCCGAGTAGAGCAAGGCCGTTGCGGCCTTGCCCCCTCACAGACCCGTGCGAGCGGATTTCCCGCACACGGTTCTTCAACTCGCGGTTTTGCTCAGGCATGGTTCATCCTCCTCTGATTATTAACG
>Ga0247841_10007907_pt1 | contig 15552 bp, 8 predicted proteins | sample LaCruzMarch2015__2_FD_192410 | JGI IMG/M metagenome (GOLD analysis project Ga0247841, IMG submission 192410) | Freshwater microbial communities from meromictic Lake La Cruz, Castile-La Mancha, Spain - LaCruzMarch2015_18m | ecosystem: Environmental > Aquatic > Freshwater > Lake | place: Spain...
TGCCCTCGGAACAGCCGCAACGATCCAACTCGGCGCGGGCACCAGTGCTGGAACGATCCGCTGGGACGGAACTGCCGATGAGACGACCGACAAGGTCATCGATTTCGCAGGAGCTACCACCACCTCCTCCGGCGCCACGCTCATAGCCAATGCGGCTGGGCGCACGCTCACCTTCACTTCGAACACCACCGTCTCAGGCAGTGGAAACAAGCTACTCACACTCGGCGGCACGGGAAATATCGCATTTGACGGCGTTGTTGCGAACGGAGCCAACGCCACCGTCTCGCTCACCAAGAGCGGCGCGGGCACGGCGACCCTCGGCGCGGCGAACACCTACACTGGCAGCACACTCGTGAGCGCCGGCACCCTGCTCGTCAATGGCTCAACCAGCGCCAGCAGCGCGGTTACAGTCAACGCCGCAGCCGCACTCGGCGGATCGGGAACCATCAACGGCGCCACGATTGTGAATGGCACGCTCAACCCCGGCATAGCCACCACGCTCACACTCGGCTCCAACCTTACATTTGGGAGCGGATCCAACCTCACTCTCACGCTTGGCACAAGCAGCAGCAAAATTGCTTTTGTTTCGGCGGCTAACAACCTCCTTGGCAGCGGCAATGCGACCCTCAACCTCAGCCAAGGCACCGGCTTCGACTACACCACGACCTACCGCATTTTTGAAAACACCAACACCGCCAACTTTGCCTTCAATGACATCGCTGGCTACGACAACGCAGTCTACACGGCCAACTTCGCCCAATCCGGCTCCAACTATGATCTGAGCTTCACTGCTGTCCCCGAACCCTCAACCTATGCGCTGCTCCTCGCGGTTGTCGCGACCCTCATCTTCGCCCGCCGCCGCAAATCGGCATAATCCACCCGACAAACTGCTGGAAAACTGCACGACAGCGCCGATCGAATGACCTCAAAAACGCCCCGCGCGACTCTCGCCGCCCTTGCTGGACCGCGATGTTTTAAGGCGTTTACCCTCGTGGAATTGCTTGTGGTCGTCGCTATTATAGGAATTCTTGCAGCTCTCCTGTTTCCGCTGGGCAAATCGATGATGGAAAAAGGAAATTCGGCCAAGTGCATCAGCAATCTCCGGCAGATTGGCGGAGCGATTCAGCAATATTCAGCTGAAAATGATGGTTTTTTTCCTTACTCCTCAGGTCCAAGTTACACAGGAAGCGGAAACTCCTTCACATTTAGCACTTGGCAAGCCCCCTTAGCTTATTATCTCGGAATCGGGCAACTTTCCCCATCAACACGATACACAAGCATGGCAAGCTATGACACCCCCGCTGCGAAGCATCCGTTCAACTGCCCGTCCTGCAAAACAAGCTTCCGAACCTACACCGCCAACAAGTATGCGATGGGGTTTCTTCCATCAGGGGCTACATCACCATACCCACGCCGCAAAGCCACCGCATTTACGAGACCATCACAACTCATCCTTATAACAGATAGCCAGACGGTCGATGGTCAAATTACAGGAAATACCATGCAATTTGATGATACAAATTATCAAACAATAATCGGCACTCGTCACAATGGAAAAGCCAACGCCCTTTTTGCAGACTTCCATATAGAATCGATTGACCGAGCTAAAATTGATCCTGCAAAAAACATAAAACACAACTGATTTGCTAACCCATGTTATCTCGTCCTTTCCTTTTTCTCGTCTTTATATCCCTTGCCACAGGCCTTCTCCATGCCGACATGACTCTCCCCCGCGTCTTTGGCGACAATATGGTCCTTCAGCGCGACAGACCGATTCCCGTCTGGGGCAAGGCCGACCCGGGCGAAAACATCACCGTGACGTTTGCAGACCAAAAACAAGCAACCACGGCCGATGAGAATGGCGCTTGGCAGGTCACTCTCGATTCCCTACCCGCCAATAAGACGCCGCAATCGTTTGTCGTTTCCGGCAAGAATAAGGTGACCCTCGAAAATGTGCTCGTCGGTGAAGTCTGGCTTTGCTCCGGGCAATCGAACATGGAATGGCTGGTCGAAAAGTCGGCAAATCCCGAGGAGGAAAAAGCCGCTGCGAACTTTCCTGAAATCCGGCACTTCAAGGTTCCTCGCACCTCGAGCGCGTTCCCTCAGTCTGATGTCAAAGCGAACTGGCAAGTCTGCTCGCCCACGACCGTCGGCGGATTCTCAGCGGTCGCCTACTATTTTGCTCGCGAACTCTTTCAAAAGCTCGATGTGCCGATCGGCCTCCTCCATTCCAGTTGGGGAGGAACCTCGATCGAAGTCTGGATGTCGCCCGAGAGTGTTGCCACCATCTCTGAACTTGCCGAGCTCCAAGCCAAAGTCTTTTCGCAATCCAGCCTCTCACCCGAAGGCAAAAAAAGACACGAGGAGTATCTGGCAGAGCTAAAGAAATGGACCGCTGCCACGGAAGTCGCTCTGGCAAAAAACCAACCGGTCACAGAGCCCCCAGCCGTCCCCTGGCCGGCATGGGACAATCCCCAGCCCACACAACTCTACAAAGGCATGATCCATCCGCTCGCGCCCTTTGCCATGCGAGGTGCGATCTGGTATCAGGGCGAGTCGAACGGATCGGACGACGCGATTTACCTGAACAAGCTGCAAGCGCTCATTGGCGGATGGCGCACCAAGTGGAACCAAGGCGAATTTCCATTTTACATCGTCCAGATCGCAAACTTCGAGAGGAAGAATGATGACGGAAAGACTTGGTCGAAGGTGCGTGAAGCTCAAATGAACGCCCTCTCGTCGATCCCGAATACCGGGCTCGCTGTGACGATCGATATTGGAGAAACCAAGGACATCCATCCCAAAAACAAGCAGGATGTCGGCAGGCGCCTGGCCCTCTGGGCACTGGCGGGGCCCTACGGCAAGGATATCCACCCCTCCGGCCCTCTCTACAAAGGCCTCAGCGTCGAGGGATCGAAAATCCGCATTTCTTTTAACCATGCAAAAGATGGCCTTATGATCGGCAAAAAAGACGGTCTGGCCGAAGTCGCACCTGAGGCCGAGGGAAAAATCAAGTGGCTTGAGATCGCTGGAGAAGATCAGCATTTCAAGAGCGCGGATGCCGTGATCCAGGGCACCGAATTAGTTGTCTCAAGCCCTGAAGTCGCCACACCGGTGGCCGTGCGCTACGCGTTCAAACAAGATCCCGCCGGAGCCAATCTCTACAACAAGGCAGGACTCCCCGCCTCACCGTTCCGCACTGATTCATGGTAAAAACACCCCTCCTCGCTGGAGCATTCATGCTCCTGGCTGCTTCCGCTCCATTGCTCGCAAAACCCGTCATCATTTGGGCTTCCGACCCTGTTCGCGCCGGCGAGAGTGTTGTCGTGCGAGGCGATGGCTTCGGGGCCAAGGCGCTCGTGGAAGCCAGCTTTTCGCAAAACGGAAAACCCACCGATTGGAAGGCGCTGGATGTTCTCCAACAGACTCCCTCCACACTCAAATTCGCCCTCCCGGGGAAGATTGGCGATGGCATCGTGCGCTTCCGAATCAGCGATGGTAAAGACACCTCAGAATCATCCGTCCTCAACGCCCCGAAAGTCTGGTGGATGCAAGGCGACGAGACTGAAACCGCCACGCCGGGCGGTTGGCTGCGGATTTTCGGCCTCAATCTGGAACTGCGCCCGAAGGCAAAGGTCTCCCTTCGCTCCAGCGACTCGGTCATCACCCTCACTCCAGAACCCATCGACGAATTCGCCGTGCGTGTTGCTCTCCCTGCCGACCTCAAGTCCGGCGAATACACGGTGGACTTCCACAACGGCCTTGCAGATGCCGCTGCGGAGACAACCGCTGGAAAAATCCGTATCGCCCCAAATAAGCCAACTCCCGAGCGAATCTTTGATGTTTTAAAATACGGCGCGGTGCCTGCCGAACCCGGCTACCTCCAATACACCACCGCCATGCTCGCCGAGGGCCAAGTGGACAGCACCGAGGCGATCCAGAAGGCACTCGACGACGCTGGCAAGGCGGGCGGCGGCATCGTGCAGTTTCCGCGTGGCATTTTTGTTTTATCCAAAGGGCTGACTATTCCCTTGCATGTGACTCTGCGCGGTGCCGGCTCCGGCCTCACCACGCTTTCCTATGTGGACGACCTCCTGCCCCGCGTGGACATGACAGAAAAACTCTACTGGGGTGCCAAGCAGGTCGAACCCATCAAAGGCGTCGGTTTCGAACCCCATCCCTACCTCATGCGCGGCGAGGGGCATTTCACCGTGGAAGACCTTGCCATCTACGCCATCAACCACCACGCAGGTATCCAAAGCGAGCTACCAACGATCTCTCCGAACGCGGGCCATGTCACCATTAGCCGCGTCCTCATGAGGCTCGATCGCTTTATCAACAACGACAGAACCGACCGCCACTACTCGGATGCCGAGGAGGTATTCCTGAAACGCTGGCGCGACAAGCGACGGACTGGTGCCATCGATGTCGGCGGACCAAACATCCAGATCACCGACTGCGACATCTACTCGTCACTCCAAGTCCTCATGCTCAACGGTTCCTCGGGATACATTGCCCGCAACAAATTCTCCGCCGTTCCCCGCCATTGGACCGTCTTCGGCCGCCGCACTCAGAAGGTGATCTTTGAAAACAACGACTGCTCGGATGGTGGCGTGAGCCTCAACAGCGTCCACGACATGGTCACCAACGACGGCCAGACGCGCATCCAGAGCATGTATTCCCGCGAAATCTACATCGCCCGGAATGCCATGAAGGACAGCTACCGCGGCGACCGCGACGGAGGCTTCAACTCCGACTTCCACGCTCCCGTGGGCATCTACACTGGCACTGTGGAGAAATGCGAGGGCACCACACTCGAACTCCCGAAAGAAACGGAAGACGCCGAGTTCCCCACCAAATGGCTCGGCGCGGTGGTTGTCGTGCTGGATGGAAAAGGTGCGGGCCAATACCGCTCGCTCGCTGGCGGATCGGGAAAAACTCTCCTCGTCGACAAAGCGTGGGATGTGCCACTCGACACCACCTCATTCATCTCCGTCTGCAAGGCCCTCGACCATGTTATCGCGGTGGACAACATCGCCCACGACGCTGGAAATACGGTTCTATTCTGGTGCGGCGGGATCGAGGTCATCGCGGCACGCAACAAATCCATTCGCGGAGGTGCCATCCAACAGATCACCATCTCCTACGAAGGTCAGGTCCTGCCAGGCCTGCGCGCCCAATTTTTCGACAACGAAATCCTTGAGGGAACCACTTGGGGCGCCTCCTTCATCTTCCCGCGCGGATCGAATATCGGCACGCTCACCTACCCGCCCATTTACCACGACCGCACACTCCAAGCCGACAAAGGCAAACCCGTCACGGCACCCGACTACCACGGCCCGATGGCTCTGGATCAGGTCTTCCGCCGCAATACCATCGCCAACAACGGCCGCTTCTTCGTCGGCGGCAATGTGCAAAATGTCCTCTTCGAAGCCGGCCGCGTGAGCGATGCCGACATCGGAATCGAAGTCACAACGCGCGGCGGCCGTTGGGCGGATTTTCTGAAAGGCGGGCCGACTGATATCCTCGCCAGAAACAACACATTTCAAAATGTAGCCACCCCTTACGCCGGCGACCGGCTGAACGAAACCGTCATCCTGCCTACGGGGAAGACCGGGCAGTAGACAACCCACGCCATGCCTCCCCTGAACCTTCAGCCTGTGGGCTTCTTGCTTCGGCAAGGAACGGACTGAATCCTCGAGAATGAGAATATCATTCCAGAAAAACGCCGCATTCTTACGAATGGCCGTGTTATTTCTTTTGTTGAGCGCAGACGTTACCATGCGTGCAGACATTGTGATTTCTCAAGTTTACGAGGGGGCGAGGAACGACAAATATGTGGAAATCTCGAACACCGGCGAAACCGCTGTGGATTTGTCGACCTACAAACTCGCGATCTGGAAACGTTCCAAATCCGGTGGCGACGCGTCCACCGAAGGCGTCACTCCGTCTTACGCCCCCCTTTCGGGAACGCTGGCTGCGGGAGCCACAAATCTTTTCAAAAACTCGGGGTCTAATGATCCCAGCTACGCCGACAATGTTGGCGTGCCCAATGCCTCAGTGGATTTCGACGGCAACGACGCGATCGCCATTGTCGACAGCACGAACGCGGTGGTGGACCTGTTCGGCACGGGGCTGAACAACAAGGATCAAAACTACTCGCGCAAGCCCACGGCACCAGGCGCATCAACTGTTTTCAATCCACTGGATTGGGACGCGGCGGCCTACACCGTCGCCAACAGCGCCCAACCCGGCACCGGGAACTATCTTGGTTTTTATGCCTTCGTGAGCACTCCCAAGCCAATGATTTCCCTGAATCCGGTGGCCATCGAGGGCCTGGCGAACACCACTGGTAGCGCTTCCGCCACACAGAGCTACACCGTCACGGCATCGAATCTCGTCGAGCCGATGAAAATCGATGTCTCCTCAGGCGGTATTGAGATTTGCAAGCAGGGCGAGGCCGCATTCGGAGCCAGCTTGGTTTTGACTCCGACGAATGGCGCGGTCTCCCAAACCATCAATGTGCGCCTCTCGGCCAAGTCTTCAGTGGGTTTCGTGGCGGCGACGGTGAACCATGTCTCCGGTATCGCCTCTTCCACGCTGCCTCTCAGCGGCGAAACGAAATCCACCGTCCAATCCAAAGCGGGCCTCCGTAGCGCCCTCGACTACACGGTCCCGAACGCCTCCTTTTTTCAACTCCCGGCCGGTGAACTTGTCCATACTCTCAACGACACCTCCGGATCGATTGCGACTCTGCAATCCCAAATTGACGCGGCCCGGCTTGCATACCCCAGCCATTATTTAGCGATACGGCTCAAGGCCGGTGCGACCTACACCGTGACGAACGCGCCACTCACATTGGGATCAAAGATGTCTCTCTCGGGGCTTGGAACGAGCATTGTGGCGGATTCCTCGGCAACTTCCGGGAGCCTTGTCAGAATCACAAACGGTTCCTCCTCGGTCTCCATCGATCGCCTCACCCTCGAAGGGGCTGGCAAGAACCTTCTGGGCATCGAGGGCGCCGCCGTGAGCCGGGTCAATATCGACCGCGTCACAATCCGCGAGACGCTTTCGGGCGGAATTTTTCTGCAGGGAGCAGGGACCACCTTCTTCGACAACGAAATGACCGTGACGCGCTGCACGATCAATGGAGTCTCGGGCGGAGCTGGCATCCGGTTCAAAAACACCACGCAGTCCATTGTGATGGATAATGAGTGTTTCAACAACGCGACGGGAGTTTTTATGGAGTCGTGCGACTACGGCACTGTCATCAACAACCAGCTGAAATACAATTCCTCCGTTGGCATCCGTCTGCGCGATGCGAAATACACAAGGGTCGCCAGCAACCTTTGCAGCGGCAACCCGACAGGCATTGCCTGCGAGGGATCACTCGGCTCCACCACAAAAACCTACAATTTCGTTTTTCGAAACGAAATCCGCTCCGCCCAGACGGGTATCCTCCTCGGCCAGTCGAGGGACACCATTTACGGCAACGAGTTCCCCTCCGATGTCACCACGCCCCTGTCCTTCGCGCCAGGTGCCGTCAATCGAGTCATGCAAACGGGGGCGCTGGCGCAGGCGGACGGGCAGGAATATTTTTACCCGCCCACAGCTTCGAATTGGCATGTCGACCCCATTAAAAACGGCCAGTCGCGCGTGGATGTCATCTCCTCCTCCTCAACCCTCTCGGCTATCCAAGCCCAATACAATGCGGCGCGCTCCCAGAGCCCTACGGGTGTTGTCGTGCTCCGCCTCACCGCACCAGAAATCGTTGGCGACAGCCCGCTGGCTCTTCAGTCCGATACCTGCGTGGTTCTGGAGGGAACAATCAAACTCAACGAGGGCGTGCCAGCCTTTCTTGCAACTGGCACGACGAACGCCACCCTCGGTTTCATTTCCATCTCCGGCGGCGCGATTGATGGGCAAGGCACCACCGGACGGGGAGGCCTGAATTTTACAAACTGCTCCAAGGTTCTGGTCGAAGATGTGGAGTTGATGAACTTCGGTTTGAAGACGACCCGCGTGACTGGCTCGGACGTCATTCTTTTTGCTGGCTGCACGGACCCTTGCATCGTGGATTCGATCCACATCGATGGAGGTGCCGCACGCGGGATTTGGACAAAAGGCATCAGCGGCAGCTCGCTTTCTGGAATGCTCTTCCTCGATAACACGATCTCGAATGTGAACATGGACGGGATCGATTTCGATGTGGCCACATCGACTTCAGCGGCCTTCTACAACCTCTGTCAAAACAACGTCCGCTACGGAATTTTTATCGAAGAGGGGGCAAAATATGTGCAGGCCGTTGCGAATACCTGCACGGGAAATGACATCGGCATCAATCTCTATGCCTACGATGTCGGGCCGACCGAAAAAAACACTGTGGTCGCAAACAACCTCTCCGCCAACCGGCGTGGACTGCGCTTCGGAGCGAGGGATGGATTTCTCACCCAGTCGAATTTCGCCTTCAACAACCGCATCTCCAGCTCCTCGCCACTTTCCGCCATCGACGCGCAGGATGACGGCGGAAACAACTACATCTCCCAGAACCAGCTTTCTGCAAACGCAGCCGACTACGGCAGCACGAGCACGGCGGTTTTTTACAATTCTCCCAGCACCGCCTCTTCCGGAGTCGACAACGCCACACTCGCCAACACGGATTTCACCATTGGCTACGCGGATGGCAATCTGGTGGGCCAGGATGGTTGGGCCACCTTGGGCAACAGCACGCTGGGTCCCGTGCAGATCGATGCCGGGGCGGCTAAGCTGGCCGCAGGCACAAACTACCAGGCGGTCTTCAAATCCATATCGCCGTTTCAATTCACCGACAACTCCTCGGTCCACATCCGGATCGATATCAATGTCCAGAGCGCCTCCGCAGCCGGCTCGGATTTTTTTCTCGTGACCCGCGAGATCGATGCGGTTACCGGCCAACCAAGCGGAAAAAACTATTTCAGAATTTACATCAAGGCCTCGGGAGCCGGCTTCCAGATCGGCTGGAATCCCCATGCGGAGGCCGGCACGGTCACGCCGGCCGTTCCGACCTACAGCGACACAGTCTTCGAGTTCAATACGAACTACAAAATTGTCATCCGCTGCGATGCCGTGCCGCTTCGATCGAACGACGATACGTTCCTGTTTGTGGACCCCGCGAATTCTGAAGCCCCTCCTTTGCTGAGTAGAACGACCTGGGCTGGAAATACCGATGAGTTTAGTGCCAGCACCTCCTCGGGCACAGCAAGCGGTGTGGCCCGCGTGGGCGGATATCTCAATCTCGTTCTCAAGCAGCAAGCGGTCTCATCGACTCCCTCGAACAATTTGAAAGTCCACCGCGTCGTTGTCGCCAATGACCTCGCGGATATTGGAATCGCCAGCGACGGGGCTCCATTGCCTGAAGTCGCCGTCACCAGTTTCAGCAACAACAGCACGGGCGGCACCACGACATGGAAGACCGGTCCCGGTTGGTCGCCGAGCGCACCCGCAAGCGGCATTGAAACAGTTCTCGCGTTTACCGGAACTCTCTCCGGCAACCTTGTCGTCAACAACGACAGCACAGGGAACTTCACCTTGAATTCGTTGACGATGGCAAACACCGGATCCGGAAACATGACCTTCAGCGGCGGGGCGCTGTTTTTTTGTGCTTCAAGCTCCGCCAATCCTGACATCACCTTCGCCAGCAGCAACTCGATCATCCAAACTATCGGCAACCGGCTCCACCTGAATGCCACTTTGAAAGTCACCCAGTCATCCGGTTCCTCGTCCTACAATTCGGCCATCACAGGCACGATCAGCGGAGCCGGCGGACTCACGAAAGCCGGTGGCGGGCGTGTCGATCTCGCCGGCACCGAGAACGACTTCTCCGGCCCCGTGTTTGTCGAAAACGGATTCCTCTACATCTCGAGCATCGGACAAACCGGGGCTCCAAGCTCCCTCGGGACGAACGCCACCCTCCAACTCGGCTCCGGCCCGAATACTGGCACACTCCGGTGGGGGGATTCCCCCAACACCGTGGCGGAGACCTCCGATAAAACCATCTCGCTCGCAGGGGCCACCGGCGGCGGCACGATCGATACCCGGGGAGCCAATGTTCTCACCCTCAATGGAACGATCGACACAGGGTCGAGCACCTCCGCCCGCACTTTGATCCTCACAGGCAATGGAATGAACGCCACCTCGGGCCGGTCACTGGTTGTGAATGGAGTCGTCTCCGGAATGGCACGCCTCCGGGTGAATGGCAGCAGCGACAGGACAGTCATCCTCGGCAACGCGGCCAACACCTTCGCAGGAGGGATTTCGATCGATGGCAATACGGCAAGCAAGACCTACACGGTGGCGGCCGGAAAAATTGGAACCACCGGAGAAGCCAGCTCGCTGGGCACCAACTCGACGATTCATCTCGGAACAACCAACGCCACCGTCTTCAATGTCCTCCGCTACACGGGCTCCGGCGAGACAACGGACAAAACAGTGAACCTCGCGGGAACGCTTGGCGGAGGAATGATCGTCAACCGAGGCACCGGCCTCCTCAAATTCTCCTCCCCTCTCACCGCAACAGGCAACGGTTCGAAAACCCTTTACGCCGACGCCGAAACGGCAGATATCGAATTCGCCGCACAGATCCCCGACAGCGCAGGCGGAAGCACTGCCCTAAACATCAACCGCAGCGGGACGGTCACGCTCCGCGCTGCCAACACCTTTACCGGCGGAGCCACACTGAAAGGCGGCACGCTACAACTTGCCCACACAAGCGCACTGTCCTCCGGTGATGTGAAATTCACGACCGGTGGCACCGGTTCCACCACACTGAAGGTTGCCTACAGTGGATCGAGCGCCCAAATCGGAAACCTTCTCGTTCAAGCCAACTCAACCATCGATCTGGGCAGCGATCCCACCGCCTCCCTTGTTTTCAGCAGCGCCGCCGGATGGACCGCAAGCGCTACGCTCACCCTCACAAACAGCGACAAAGGCAGGCTGGCCATTCTCGACCCGTCCAGTCTTGACCTGACCCAAATCAAATCCGCCGAATACCCCGATCGCCAAGCCGCCGTGGCGGCAAACGGAACAATCACTTTTCCCGCTCAAACCTCCAGCACAACCACCTATGCCGCGTGGCTGGTTGCGGCTTCCCGCAACCACTCGAATGCCGCCCTCTTGGACTACGCCTTCGGAGCGAACGCGCCCGGATCACTCGATCCAACCTATCTTCCCCTGGCATCAGTGGATGCGGGAAATCTGGTGCTCGTTTACCATGTGCGACAGGATGCACAGGGTTTGGCGGTGGCTCCCGAACTCAGCACCGATTTGTCCGCAGCCAATGGTGGCTTCGCGACCTCGACAGCGATCACAGACACCGCCATCGGCAGCACCACTGCCGATGGCGTAACCATTCAAACACGCCGCGCCAGCGTGCCAATCCCACCACTCGGTTCAAAAGCCTTCCTCCGCATCAAAGCCACGCAGAATTGAGCGTTGGCCTCCACGGACCATTACCTACCACACGGTCCGCACCAACCCGCTGGCAGAAATATTTTTATCGCGGGTGAGGAGCGGCAATTTGTGATGGATAGCCGATGCGACGATGATGCGGTCAAAGGGGTCGCCCTGCGGCAGATCCAAATCCACAGCCAGCGAGGCGATTTCCGAAGTGATCGTCAAAAGCGGGTAATTCCGCTGGATGGCCCTCAGATATTCTTCGGCAGAAACCGAGAGTTCGATGCGGCCTTTTTTGGCCAGCATTGCAATTTCCAGCAGCGTGATGTCCGAGAGCACCGCCTCGCCTGCCTTGAGGGATCTCAGCAACTCACCCGCCGACGCCCCAAGGCGTTCATCCCCCTCCGCCGCCCAGATGACCGCGTGGGTATCCAACAAAGCCCTCACAGCCGAGACTCCCATCCCAGCGCGTCGCTCGTAGGGCCGTCAATATCGTCGTCCGTCCGCGCAACAAGGCCCTTCAGGCATCCGACCAATTTTTCAGCAACCGGTGTATCTAAGGTCAGGCGAAAATTTCCCTCGCGGGACTTAATAATGACCGCTTCACCCGCGAGGACAGCACGCTTAACGCGCGGAAAATCCCGCAAAAGTTCGGTAACAGTTGAATCCATGAGGAAAATATGTCTGATAATTTGTTTGATGTCAAACAGCCCGTGAAGCCCATTCGCTAAAAGACAAAGACACTTTGTGAGCGCCTTCGAAATGAGTGCAGAAAATCGATGTGTGGCACTGCAAAAAAAGCGGAAGATATCTCTCAAATACGGGAAGGACGACGATATCGCACAATAATAAAAACATATTTCTCATTGTTTTATTGCGTGAATCATTTGGGAGGTTATAAAAAAAAAATGAAGTTCCCCTCCCTGCAGATTCTTCTCACCCTCCTCACCGCCTCAAGCCTCTTGGCCCAAGCACCAAAAGCCACGGAGGCAAGCGCCGCTCCGACGCGGCTTCCTGTATCCGATTGGACCTGCATGGGTCATGAGGACAAGAAATTCGGCCCGACGGTCAGTGGCGATGCGATTTCGTTTTCTGGCGAGGGGTTCCAAGACAAGGGGCGTGGCATCGCGGCGTTTTTTCCCGAGACAACACTCGCCGAGGGACAATCGCTCATAGTCACCGCAAGAGTCACATTTTCGGGGGTGCACAGTTTTGGGCTCTTCAAGTTTGGGATATTTCAAAGTGCATCCAGAACCAAGGATGCTGGCTGGGTGGGATATTGCGCTTTTGCTGGCTCGGAAAAGTTTTTTCCAAAGGGCGGCTTGTTTGCCAGCGAGGCAGGAAACAAAAATTACTTCGGCTCTCAAACGGAGAACATCATCGCGGAATCCACAACGCCCCAGCGCACGAGCAAAGACGAACGCTTTTTGTTTAATGTCAAGGAGGAGGAATATTTCATTCAAATGTCGCTGACCCAGTTGAGCGGCAACAAGATCGCCTGCAAATTTGAAATGGCTCCAGAAAAGAGCCCGGACGAACCTCTGGCTTCCTACGAGGGTGTGGATGAAGTCCCAAGCGCAACAGGCTTCGACGCCCTGGGCTTTGCTTTCCATCAAGGTCTCTCGACGGATTCCGTGGAATTTCGCGATGTCGTTGTGGAGCTCTCCACCACCCAAAAATGATCAATCCCCGCTGACTGCGGCTGAGGTTTCCCAAGAGAGTCCGCGGCGATAGTGGCTGAAGGCTTGCATTTGAGCAATACACTGGTTACCGGTCGAAAAGCGGCCAGTTGCCTTGAAAGCATTTGGTTTACGGAATTGCCGGAAATCGAAGTTCATTGGCACTGCAGAGTGCCGCCAAGCGATTCATTGACTCTGGGGTGCCTTTTAAATCAAGGAGCGGCTTGAGTTCTGAGCAGACAAGGCCGAGATCGAGTTTTGGTCCTTGCCTTTGGAGAATTCCCTCAATGTCGGTCCAATCACGGGTGCGACCCGCAAAGGTTTTGTGGACCAGAAGATCTTCGGCGGAACATGTCCGGAGTTTTGCTGATTCCGATACCGTCCAAAGAGAACTTCTGAGGACGGAGCGATTCTCAAAATCCATGGCACCCAGCGCGACATCCACATGAGTGCCCTTTTCATTCTTGAGAAGCAGCACCCGGTTTCTGAGGGCAAACTCCCGCGCGTCGGCGTGTCGTGGAAGAAATGATGAACCGAGCAGCAAATCCGTGACAATCTCATCCCTCGACCAGTCTGTCAGCACAGTGGCATCCGCATCGACAGTCAATCTCACCTCGCCCCACCGCTGAACAGCAAGCCCTCCGATGATGCAAAATTTCTCGCCGTGCTTGTCGAGAAATTGCTGCAACTCAAGAGCCGCTTCAATGGCAGGATGCATGGCTCCGGGACCTCATGAAGATGGCCTGCTGTTCAACAAGGCCAGACGACTCCGCACGCTCTGGCGAAATCCAGACATCTGCGGCAGGGATCGCACAGCGGTTGAAAAGTTCGGCGGACGATTCCTCACTCAATTCGCGCAGTTCACGAGTCCTCACTTTCTCAAGCTCGACGCCGGCAGACTGCCATTGACTCATCCAGCGCGTTTTTTGGTCTCCATTCACGAGATTTACAATAACTCTTCAGGCGCCAATCATCCACAAAAACCTCGGTTCACCCTCGCACACTCCCAGTAAATCCCGTTGTGCAAGAAAAGAAACTCCGAGCTTCGGTGCTGGTGTGGCGACCGACCAGTTGGATGCGAGATTCAAATCCCCTAGCTATTGGGAAGGTTGTTTATCCACCTGGTGCACTAATCGTCCTGTGTCGTCAAAAAATGCGACTCTCAAGGTCGAGTCGGAATTTGCTGTGACTTGCACAAATCCCCCCGATGGCTCGTCGTAGATAAATGGCTGTTTGATCACCCCCTCGGGGTCGGTGGATTTCGGGTCGCCGGGCTTGAGGCCCTTGATTGAGTTCTCATCGTTAAGCGCGCCGACGGAGAATTCCTCCGCGCCGGTGGGATGAATGCTGTGGTATTGCCAGTGCCGGTCGCCGCAGAGGATGAGGACATTTTTGATTTTTTCCTTTTGCATCCACGCGAAAAACGAATCGGCCTCGACGCGAAAACCGGCGGGGTTCGTGTGGTTGTCACTCTTACTGGCACGGTCGGGGCCGACCATTGGCGTGGGTGAAACAAGGATTTTCCATTTCGCGTCGCTGGTTGCGAGGGTGCGCTCGAGCCACTCGCGTTGGGCCGCACCCCAAAGTGATTTTGCGGGTCCGGCAGGGGATTTGTTGTCCGAGCGGTGGTCGCGGCCTTCGAGGAACCAGAGTTGCACATCCTTGCTGATGCGGTGCGTGCGGTAATCCGGGGACTTTAGGTCGCCTGCGGGATGGATGGGCATTTGCTCGCGGAACAAATCGGCGCCGGTCGAGGCGAGTGGGAGTTTGTCGCCAGTCTGGTCGGCATCATCGAATCGGAAGTCATGGTCATCCTTCAGCCAATAGGCGGGCGTATTGCCGAAAAACTCCACCAAGCGGGGAAAGCGGAATTGCTCGTGCCATTTTTGGCGAAGCTCAGGGAGGGTTTGAGCGGGATGCGAAAGAGGAAAGTCGTAGTAGACGGTGTCGCCTGCCCCGATGAAAAAATCGGGCTTCAGTTTTTGCATGGCTGAAAAGGAGGGATAGCCAAGGCGCTTGTCCTCCGCCGTTGCGGTCACAGGCCCGCCGCCGTTGGCGATGCCGGATTGAAAGGCTTGGTAGTGCATACAACTGCCCATGATGAACGACACGCTTGGCGCCTGCGGATCGAGGGTTTTGAAGGAACGGGCCGGGCCTTTTTTTCCATCCTCAAAAATCAGTCGGTAGAAGTAGCGTGTGCCCGGCTGGAGATCGGTCAACCGGGCACGAAGGATGAAGTCGGAGTCGGCTTTTGCCTCGATGCTTGGAGTGAGTTGGGACTTGGCGAACTTCTCCTCCTCGCTCCACTCAAAGCGGGCCTTTCCAGCGATGCCAGGGATGTCACCCGCCGTATCGAGTTCTGGCCCGGGAATGGTCGTGAGGCGGGATTGGAGAAGCGCGCTGTTTGCCGTCACCTCGCCAACCATCTCACCTTGAGCGTTGA
>Ga0247841_10007908_pt1 | contig 15552 bp, 11 predicted proteins | sample LaCruzMarch2015__2_FD_192410 | JGI IMG/M metagenome (GOLD analysis project Ga0247841, IMG submission 192410) | Freshwater microbial communities from meromictic Lake La Cruz, Castile-La Mancha, Spain - LaCruzMarch2015_18m | ecosystem: Environmental > Aquatic > Freshwater > Lake | place: Spain...
TGGCGCGGGACCGGGAACGGGCGGATGGGCTGCTGCGGAAGAATTCCCCTCTCTTCGCTCTCTTTGCAATTACGAGCCGAGCCGGCCGATTATTGAAATCGGACAAAGGTTGGCTCGCGCGTCTTTGAATCCACTCATTCGCGAGGCCGAGTGGATTGATTCAAAACACATTCCTCCCGCAGATTTGACGCTTCTTTCCTATGTTATTGGAGAAATGAATAAGACGGAAAGGCTGGAGCTGCTTTCAAGAATTTGGAATCAGGATAGTCAAGTTTTTGTCATCATTGAGCCAGGTACTCCGACGGGCTTTCAAAGAATATTGGAAATTCGCGATTGGGCTTTATCTTTGGGTGCGAATCTTATCGCCCCCTGTCCGAATATCAAAAAATGTCCTGCTGAGCCGCCGAATTGGTGTCATTTTCCGGCACGAGTGGATCGCACCCGTCTTCATAAAATATTGAAAGGCGGAACGCTCGGATATGAAGATGAAAAGTTTAGTTACTTGGCGTTCGGAAAAATTCCTATCCGGCTTCCTTATGGACGGGTTGTTGGCAATCCAAAGAAAAATAAAGGGTTTGTTCAAATCCCTCTTTGCGTCGATGGATGCTTAAAAGAGATTATAGTATCACGAAAAGAAAATGATTATCGATCTGCCCGTGATGTTGAATATGGTGATTCTTGGATTACTTATTAACGATTAAATTTTCCAATCATTCCTCAATGATTTTTGATGTAAAGCAGCTTTACCTTTCGGCTCGAATTTGGTAGAATAGATGCATGAATGATTCTGACACACATTACATTCTTGAGCTTGATTCCCAAAAAAAAATATTTCGTTTGTCAGCTCCTTCCTTGCAACGCAGTTTTCTGAGAAAAACGCGCTCACTATGGAAAAGAACAATGTTGTCATGATTTGCGAAGAGATCCCTGTTTCTTGGGGGCCTCAGCCTACTTTGCGCCAGCAATTTTATCGTTTCACAAACCGAGCCCGCCAGTGCCGCCATTTGTTTGGCCGTCTTGCGCAATTTGAACATCGCGATAATGTTGAAAGCTTAACGAGCTCGAAGAGCATTTAAGATAACAGCGATGTCGATGAATTCCTGAAGCATGGCGCCCAATGCCGGCATAATCAGACCCTGCGCGGCGAAAATCATTAATAGAAAACTCAGACCAATCCCGATGAAAATACTTTGCTTTGCAATGCGCAGCATTTTTTGCCCAATGGCGATGGCGTCTGCAACTTTTGTCAGATCGTCGACCAGGAGAACGATATCGGCCGCTTCTGCGGAAATGGCCGTTCCATATGCTCCCATTGCGATTCCGACGGTCGCTGTTGCAAGCGCCGGCGCATCGTTGATCCCATCGCCGACCATGATGACATGAGTATATTTTTTTTCCATTTGCCGGACGATGTCCACTTTTTGTTCCGGTTTTAATTCGGCAGCAAATGAGCGAATCCCCGCTTGTTTCGCTATGACAGCGGCGTTTCTTTTGCCATCGCCGGTAATCATTACCATTTCTTTGACGCCGAGCGAATGCAGCTTTAGAATCAATGCAGGCACCTCAGGGCGGATCTTGTCACTTAAAACGATCATGCCGATGCAGGATTCGTTTTTTGCAACGTAGATGATCAGGTTGTTTTTTTCGAAGAAGTCGTTGGCGATATTTTGATGATGATTGAGACACCCTGTCCCAAATTTAGCTTCCATGGAGAGCTGAGATCCGATTGTGTATCGTTGATTGTCTACAACACCTTCAACTCCTTGTCCCGGAGTTTCGAGAAAATGCGTGGGAAGCGGGAGGTTTTTAATTTTGGCTAATGCTTTTTTTACAATCGCTTTTGCGATGGAGTGAGAAGAAAATTGTTCGAGGATGGCGGCGTGATAAAGAATGTTTTCTTCGCTTTCATCTCCTAAAGGAACAATTTTTTCTACATAGGGAACGCCAAAGGTAATCGTTCCGGTTTTATCGAAGAGGACCGCTTGAGTCGAGGCAATTTGTTCAATCGGCGCGCCTCCCTTAACGATGATTCCGACGTCTGCGGCGCGGTTGATTGCGCAGATTACAGCGAGTGGAGCGGCCAAAATGAGCGGACAAGGAGTGGCTACGACCAACACGGCGAGAACGGTCGTTAAATCTTGAGTTAAAAAATATCCAAGCAATCCCATCAGCAAAGTCAGCGGGGTAAACAAAATTGCATATCTATCTGCAAGGCGCTGTAAAGGCGCCTTTTCCTCTTGTGCATTTTTTACGAGAGTTACGATCTTTGCGTATTGGCTTTCATGGCTGACTTTGTCCGCGCACATTTCAAAGGCGCCATTGACATCGACGCTGCCGCTGAGAAGGCGGTCTCCGACCGTTTTATTGCGCGTCAAAGGTTCACCAGTCACAGCCGACTCATCGATTTCCGCGGAGCCATTGACGATTGTGCCGTCAACGGGAATTAGATCTCCTGGACGTACGATTAAGATATCGCCCACTTTGACCGACTTTACATCGATCTCTTCCATTTGATTATCTTTTTTGCGCCGCGCTACGCGAGGAGCTCGTTTCATTAAAGCGCTCAAAGAAGATGTTGCTCTTCGTAAGCCGAAGGCTTCAATTGCTTCTCCTCCCGACTGCATTAACACGACAATGGCTCCGGCAAATGCCTGGTTAAGAAAGATGGCTGCAAAAATGGCCAGCATAGCGACGATATCGGAAGCAAAGCGTCCCTTGAATAAGCCGTAGAGCGTTTTATATATGATCGGCGCTCCGCCCACGACGAGAGTGGCATACCAAGTCCATTCGCTCCAATCGGGCTGGTGTAAGCCAAAGCGTAGAAAGATGCCTGATAAAAGACCGAAAAGAGCAAAGATGGGTAGAGGAGAGTTTTTTACAAATCCCCAAATTGTTTGCCGCATCGAAATACCTCAGTTCCCCTGCTCTGAAAAGAATCCTTATACCGCTCGTGATTCGAAAATCGGTTTCTGCTGCGTCGGCTCTGCTTGCCTATTCTCGATTTTTGAATCGCTCACGGTATTTTTAGAGATCTCTCCATTATTTCTTTTTATCCGATGTTTCATCAAAACTCGAGAAGGATTTATTTTGCTACGCCTTTTATTGCTTTCAGTATGACCATTGTTTTTTAAGAAACCTTAACGTATTGTCCTTCTACCGAACGCGAGCCGAAAATCCAATTTTTGACTCGCGTTCGGTATATCCACAAGTAACCAGTATACGTTTTTAAACTGAAGAGAGGACAAGATGATCAACGATTTACCTCATTCTGAAATTCATTCAATGGTTCAGAGGATGAAACAATCCGACGCCGGCTACGCCGTGCAAGAAGAGCGGCGTGCAGCGACTGCGAGCTTTTTACCCTTTGATGAGTTGAATCCTGAAGCGACTGTTAATTCGGATCTCAAGAAAAAGGATATCGCCGCGTTTATCCGCGTAACAATGTTTAGTCCCGAGTTTTTATCCGTTATATCGACTACGTGTCTTAATCAGTTATTAGCCTCGACAGAACTGAGCATTTCCGGAGAAGAAGCCGAGACTTTGATAAAAAAGTGCCTTTCTAGCGATGAGTTTATCGCGAAGTTTATTCCTGTTTTTGACGAAACATTTACGCATGAAGAAATTCGACAATTGACGGATATGTACAATTCCGATGTTTTTACGAAGTTTATTGAAAAGAGTCCAATCCTCTTTGATTTTGTTTCGATTATAGATAAAGCAGAAGAGGTTGTTGTCGAAGCTTTGGAGCCCTATTTTTTGGCAGAACAAAAGATTGTTGCGAATGAAGCCGAGCCGGTCACGATTGTTACGCAAGCTAATTTTAGCCAAGAAGTTCTGCAGTCCGAGTATCCTGTTGTGTTGGATGTCTATGCAACTTGGTGCGGACCATGTCGAGCATCTGCTCCTATTTTTTCCGAACTCTGCGAACAGTTTTCCGATAAAATCAAATTTGCCAAGCTCGATATTGACAAAGAATCTGCCATTGCACAAGAGTTTGGTGTTAATATGGTTCCCACATTTCTGTTTATCAAAGATGGAAAGGTTGTGGAGCAACATGTTGGCGGAATTGCGGACAAAGATGAATTTATCGCGGAGCTATTACGCGCGTTTCTTTAGATATTTTACTGACGGTAAGGCGTGGAGCTTTTAGAATGACGCTTAAGATCAAGAGCCCCCATCTCGCGGCTGGCGGGCTCTTGTATTGAGATTGTCTATAATCAAGAATTTTTAATCAGAGTGCGGATCTGTTCGACCAATTCCAGTGCACGCGTTTTATCAGTCGTGGTGAGCCTGCATTGCGGTTGTTTAAACATTTCACGAGCGCGTTTTAAAAACGTCAGGCCATGCGAGCTGAAGTTGGGCAGGCGTTTATCATCGTCTGCAAGCGGGAACATCTGGCGGATCATTTTAAGCAGTTCTTGCTTGGGCTGTCCGGCATAGTTGGTGACGATCTCTTGCTTGCGCTCCATTTCGCCGGTGCGGGAAGCGAGCGTATAAATCGCTTGCCGCGGCATCTGATCCATTTTGGGATGCAAGATCGGAGGCATGATTGAGTAAAATTCGTAGTATTGTAAAAAATTATACGGCGTTTGGCGATTGCCGTAGGTCGCATAGAGCCATGCGGTGAAGGCCCCGTCGCGATAGTTTTTCAGGATTTCCTGGGCTTTTTTGATTCGTTCGCCATGAAGGATGACGGCCTGGTTGGTAATGGCCTTCACCTCTGAGGTGATTGCGACGAGAGCTTTTAAATCTTCGTCTACGTCGTCTGTTTCGACGAGGCGGTAAGATTTTAAAATTTCTTCCAGAGCGCTTTTTTCATTTTCGTTGAGAGCGGTGACGCGAAAGACTCCGGAAAAACTCGACAGATCCCCATTTGTCGCGCGCTCGACGAGGGCGGTCATTTTGGGTTGCGGCGATTCTTTGTTCTTAAATCTCAGATTGAGAAGATCGTTAAACTTGGACATGGCTAGATCCTCTGTAAAATTTCATTGGTAAGCGCCACATAATCTTGCGCGGCGCGGCTTTTGGGAGCCGTCTCAAAAATCGGTTTCCCATATATCGTTGCTTCAGAAACAGCGATATCGCGCCGGATCTTTGCTTGCAAGAGTTTTCCTGGAAATGTTTGCTCTGTCACATTTAAAAAAGCATCGTTGCTCTTACCGCGCGGATTCCAAAATGAGAGGGAGACTCCGAGTACTTTGAGTCCATGCCGCTCGGATAAATTGTTGATGAATAAAGAGAGGCGCTGCAATCCTTTTACGCTATAAAATTCCGGCGTGGCGCATATCAGCGAGTAGTGCGATGCGATGAGAGAAGATTCGGTCAGCCAGCAAAGCGATGGCGGCGTGTCGATCAAGATAAAATCATACTTGAGCGGACGGAGAACTTCTTTCAGCCGTTCGTGGGAATAGCGATCGGCGGCGAGAGAGCCTGATACTTCGACTCGTTCGAGCCATGTGTCGGCGGGAATGATGTCCATGCCCTTGATGCATGTGGGCAAAATCACCTCTTCGAGGTTTTTTTCTCCTTGCAAAACGGGCGCCATGCTGTCTTGCTCGTCGGGGTCAAACCCGAGGCCTGTCGTCAGGTTCGCTTGAGCATCAAAATCGATGAGAAGCACTTTTTTTTTGTGGAATTTACAAAGAGCGGAACCCAGGTGCAAAGATGTGGATGTTTTTGCTGTTCCGCCTTTAAAGCTATTAATCGAAATGATGTTCATATTTTTCCTATGTACTTGCATCAAGTGAAAAAGGAGACATGAGCGATCGAGTGTCTCGTTCCTTCACGACTTTAGCAAGAAAATCGGAAATGTCAATCTCACCGTGAACCACATTGTCGCGCGTGCGAAGAGCGGCGGTTTTATTTTCCACTTCTTTGTCGCCGACGGTAAACATGTAATTGGTCTTGAGCATTTGGGCTGTTCGCACTTTTTTGCCGACCGATTCATTCGTATCATCGACATCGACGATAAAACCGGCTTGGCGCAGGCGTTTGGCCAGATTATGCGCATATTCATTATGACGGTCAGCGACGGACATTATGCGGATCTGATACGGACTGATCCACAACGGAAACTTGCCGCTGAAATGTTCGATCAGGATACCGAAGAATCTTTCGAGAGAGCCGAATAGCGCGCGGTGGAGCATGATCGGTCGTTGATGCGAGCCGTCGCGATCGATGTATTCGAGATTGAATTTTTCCGGCAGCGACATATCGAGCTGAACCGTTCCACACTGCCAGAACCGGCCGAGAGAGTCGCGGATGTGGATGTCGATTTTGGGGCCGTAGAAAGCGCCATCGCCCTCATTGATTTTATATGAGTGGCCGCGGTCATCGAGAGCTCCCTTGAGGCTGCTTGTGGCAAGCTCCCAATCGGCATCGGTGCCCATTGATTTTTCCGGACGTGTGGAAAGCTCCAATTTGTAGGATAGTCCAAACGTCATGTAGAGCTTGTCGATTGATTCCAGAATTTGCAGAATCTCTGAGCGAATCTGTTCGGGCAGCATGAAAATGTGGGCGTCGTCCTGGTGAAAGCCGCGCACGCGGAAGAGGCCGTTCAGGGCTCCGGAGGCCTCGAAGCGATGCACGTGGCCGATTTCAGCGACGCGCATCGGCAATTCGCGATAGCTATGGGCTTTTGTGCGATAATAGAGCATGCATCCGGGACAATTCATGGGCTTAATGGCAAACTCGCGCTCTTCGATTTGCGTGACATACATATTATCGCGGTAGTAAAACCAGTGGCCTGAGCGCTCCCACAATTCTTTGCTCAGCATGATGGGTGTCTTGATTTCGATGTAGCCGGCTTCCTGAAGCATGCCGCGCAAAAATTCCAGTAGGCGGTTCCAGATGATCAATCCGTGGGGATGGAAAAATGGCATGCCGGGACCCTCTTCTTTAAAGGAAAAGAGATCGAGCTCGGGCCCCACGATTTTATGGTCGCGTTTTTTCGCCTCTTCGAGCATTTGCAGATAGTCTTTGAGCCGCTTTTTATCGGGAAAAGAGATTCCGTAGATTCGAGTCAGCATCTCGCGTTTTGAATCCCCGCGCCAATAGGCGCCGGAGTTTTTCAAAATCTTGAACGCTTTGATCTTGTTGAGGCTTCCCAAATGGGGGCCGCGGCAAAGATCGGAAAACTCCCCTTGGCAATAGGCGCTGATCTGCTCTTCAGTAAACGAATGTAGGGATTGTCTTTAAAGCTCTCTTTCGCATCTTTTTTGGTGGTAAATTCGATACGCTTCGGTTTGTGATTTTCGCTGATGATTGTTTCGACTTCCTTTTCGATGCGAGCGAAATCCGTATCGGAGATGGTCAGGTTGGCAAAATCGTAATAAAAACCGTTTTCAATCGCTGGGCCAATCGTCGGCTTTACATCGGGCCATATCCGCATGACCGCTTGCGCCAAAACGTGAGCCGAGGTATGCCAAAACACTTCCTTGCCCTGAGGATCGTCGAAATTTAAAAAGAGCAATTCGTCACCGGTTTTCAGAGGCCAGGAAAGGTCGCGGAGCGTGCCGTTGATAGAGACGGCGACGGCTTGTTCAGGTGCAGTCAGGTGCAGCCGGTCGGCGGCGTCTTTTGCTGTGGAGCCATCGGGCAGCTCGAGATCTGGCTTTTGATTGATGCGAATTTTCATAAAGGTCAACCTGTTAGTAACGTATTAGGGAGTGCACCGAAATGATTGCTTCGTCGCTTTTAGAGATTATTTTGGTCGATTTTTGACTCCGATGACAGGGACCATATACGATATTGGATATGATCCCTGTCATCGGAGTCAAAAATCGACTCAAAAGAACTCGAAAATCGACAGAAGAATCTTTTTGGTACACTCCCAAGTTTACAAAAATCGGTTCAAAAGAGAAATAAGAATTGTGGTGAAGAATTTATTGACCAATCTTTTTTTTGATGAGCAGCCTCTGGGCAAGCTGCTCGATCTGACGTCGATGTATTTGATTTCGGATCGGGCGGAGCAATGCCCCTTGCAAGACCCGTATCGCGTTCGGGCAAGGTATCTTGGATGGAAGGCGGCTTCTCTCTTAATCGATGAAAAAGGCGATCTTCAGCGCGAAGCTCTCCAAAAGCTCCTCCACGAACTCGAAGCCGCACCTTTTTTAATCGTGCGAAATCGCGATGGCGACGAGAGGCTTTATCACCATCTGCTTGCCTGTTTGAGGCAGCTGGCTGCCAACGAAGCGATTTGGAAAGCGATCAAGAAATGCAGCTTGCCGCTTTGCAACAAAAAAGCGGATGAGATTGTCCGCGACTCGCTTTGGCCGGAACAGATCAAAACCGTGCAGACGCCTCATGTGCGCAGAGCCGCGTTGAGCGCTTGGTTGACGCTGCTGCGACAGATCGTGGGGTCGTGTTTTGCTACGGCGCCCGCTATTTTAATCCAAGAGCAGAGCCCGCTTCTGTTTTTTCAGGATTTGGAGATGATTTTATCGGCGGGAACTCTGCGCCGCAATCGAGGCTCGGTTCCGATGAATCCCGTGATGGCCAAGGGAGAGCTGAATCGGCCGTTTGGCGGCTGGCCGGCGCTGCTTTCTCCCGGCCTGCATGCCGGTTTTCATGCGGCCGGACTTTCTTCTGATGAATATTTGTTGAATTTGGCACTTCAGGACACTCCTCAAAAGGTGTTTTCCGGAGCTCTTATGGAGCATTTTGGTTTATCAAAAGATGATATCCTCGCAGACCTAGCGACGCCTTCCGCTCAATTGAGTTTGATGTGGGAGCGCGGCGGCGGACATTTTATTGGTCTGAATGCGAAAACCAAGCAAATTAATGAATATAAGGCCTCTCTGGACAAGGCCGAGAGGGCTTTTTGTTCTCTTGCTGATTGCGCCCTGCTTCGCTGCTGGGAATATACCGTTGCCTCTTTTAGCGATGTGAAGGAGGGCTTTGGGAATTGGAATCTATTTGTTGCGATCGGATTGCAGCCGGAGATCCCGGACGGCGTCGGCAGCTTTTTTTACGAAATGGTTCAGGAAGCTCTGAATGGTTTGAATCTGACGATGACACGTCTTCAGGGCGAACATCTGCAAGCCGTCGGCAATGTACGCGTTGTTGAGGGATTGCTCCAGAGGAGCGGAAACGAATCTAGACGCACTCAATTGAAGGGAGAGATCATTGCGGCTCTTCATGAAGTGAATCGTCTGGAGCAAAGGCTTGACGCGACAGTCGCTACAGCTCAGTGGCTCTCGGAGCTTTTTTCTTCATGGATTCAGGAAGTGGCGCGAATGCTGCAGACTGAATTTCAGGAAGTCTTTGATCCTGCCCTTTTTGAGCAAGACGTCGAGAGCTTGGAAGATTCTCCTGCGGGGTTTCGTTTGATTTTCAAGCATGGCAGAGCAGCCGCATCCAGTTGGGAGCGCATTGAAAACAAAGAGCAATTTGTTGAGGCGGTTTATCACTTTTTTGAATCAATTGAGCATGAGTGGATCGTTGAAGAGCAAAACAGGGAGAAGTTCGTAAAGCTAATGACCCAAATCCTTCAATTCATCCGCTCGGATGCTTTTTTGGAGGGTGCAATGAAGCGCGCGCATGAAAATCCGATCAAGAAGAATGCAACGCCGTGGTCGTATCGATCGGGCGGTACGATGCAAACACTGGTTCATTGTTATTTCGACCGGGCGCCTTTGGAATTTTCGCGGCCAATCGGATCCGAAAAAGAGCTCTTGGAGTTTTTGGTGGAGGGGGCGGAGAAAAGTAATGGAAAAAGTCCTCTATTGATGCATTCGCCAACGCATGCATTCCTATTTTATCCCGCGTGGCTGGGAAAAACGGATCGATTGCATCGTTCAGAGCGATTTTTAAAAGAGATGTCGCTTTCGGGGAGCGAAGCGGAGTTTTTGGCGGAGCGATTTTCTGCTCGCTTGCCGGAATCGATTCAGCCTCTATTTTATTACGGATATCGCCAAAGTCATTATGCGCGGCAATTGGCCGATGTACGCCAAAGTTTTTTGCTAGGAGCTGACACTGCAGGCATATCATCGGATTTTGTTGATAGCTTTTTATATGAATCGCTGCCGCTATGTTCTTCTCAAGAAGTTCGGCGCTCTTTAGAAAAAATGGCCAAGCAGCTTGACTTAGAGCTTTCTATAAAAATCGAAGAGCCGCGAGCGAGCTTCGTGACTTCTTCCGAGCTCATTGAAATGATGAAGCAAGCGATAATGAATAACCGAAGAAGTTTTTTTTCTTCCATCGATTGGGAATTCAAGATCGCCGAAGCGGCAAGAATTTGTAATTTGGTTTATCCTCAGCCGATTTTGTTTGGCGATACGAATTGGTCGGACTATCTTTTTGGGTTTGTTCGTGATTTTGGGACGTGCGAATGGCAATTATGGCGGTTAAATCGGACCGCTCTTCGCGGTGCGCCCATGAAATGGAAGAGCATATTTCTGGATCGAGGAAACTGGACTATCTATACTGATCGCGGTTAGGATTTTCAGTTTTTGGCAATATGTTCTGCATCTGATAAGGTGGATTTTAATAGAGGACGGAATGAAATTTTGTTTATTAACCGCCGCTTTGATTGGCACAGGCTCAATATTGGTTGCGGCGCCTGTCGGCAATCCCTCTTTTCCACAGCTTCTCGACGAGGGGTATTTTATTCCGGTCAATAGCTGGGCCAATTTGCGCATTGGTTATGAAGGCGATTTCGTTAACGACGCTCGGATGAAGCAGGACGAAGAAGGAACAGGGCGGGTCGATAATTACCAGCAGGATACGAATAGCGCTAGTGTGACAGTGAATATCTTCGACAGGGTAGATTTTTATGGGGTTTTTGGATCTTCCCGCGTTTGCTCCGATTGGCGATTCATTGATAGCTCTCTTTCGGTCAATCGCGTTCAGTTGGAGACGAGCTATCATTTTCTTTGGGCGATCGGCGGAAGGGGCATTGTCTTTGAATGGGGAAATACGATTTGTGGAGTGGGCGCCCGCTATAATGCCGCATCGCTGAAGCCAACTTGGACAACGATAAACGGTCTTCCGATTCACACTGCGGATACAAATTTGAAATGGAGGGAGTGGCAAATCGATTTTGATATTTCATATAAGATCGATATTTTTGTTCCCTATATTGGCGTCAAGTATTCGAGCGCAATCACGAAGATTGGCGATTTTTCAATCGACATTTCCTGCAGCGATTCAGGAGTGATTCATATGAGGAACCGCTCGCCGGTCGGCCTGGTGATTGGATGCGCCCTCACAACGGGAAAATATTTTATGCTTAATATTGAAGGGCGCTTGATCGACGAAAGAGCCGCGGCCATCGTCGGTGATTTTCGATTTTAAAGCATGGTCAAGCAGCTAACGGGACCGCTTTTACTGACCACGACAACTTTCTTAGGATCGATCATCCCGTCTTTTCGCACCGGAACATATCTTTCCACGATTTCAGTAAACACGTTATAAGATGAGTTTTCTGTAAAATCGAACTGAATGCCATCAGTGCTTTTTTTGACATGAGAATGTCTGGCTGTAGATTGGCGGTCGGCTACGATTTTGGATGCCTCGAAAATAGCCGCATCGGTTTTTTCTTTGAATTGCTTTTCAGCTCTATTCGTTCGTGAGAAAATGGAAGCGAGCGCGGATAAGAAAGAAATGATAATGGAAAAAATTGCTTTCACAAAGTTGATTATTTTATTGATTAATAAGCGCAATTTGCTCGTTGGTTGGGTGTCCTGGTTTGTTTGTGCTGCTTTAATGACGGATGTTGCGGCGATAACGGAAGTTGCCATAGATGTCCTTACGGTTAGGTTTATCTTGTTTAAAAAAGTATGGCTATGACGAAAATTTATGCAACCAAAATAATTTCTTTATACTTTTGTGGCGAGCTTTTGTTTTTCTCTGTACAAAGCCGAGTTGTGTAAATAAGCGCCAGAAAGAGTGTGGATTTTCAATTACGCAACAAATCTTTGCGTGTGTATAAATGTTTTTAAAATGAGGCTCAAACGGGCTGAAAAGAAGGATGGCTATGAGAGTTTTTTCAGCAGTGCTGGTGTTCGGGATTTTATTTATTCGAACGGCGGAGGCTTCTTTAATTGGATGCCCCTCCAATCCGGCCACGTTGGAAGAGGGCTTTTTGATTTCCGATCAATGCTGGTCCAATGTGCATGCCAGTGTGTCGGGAGATTTTATTTTTCATAAACAGCTTCGGCCTTGCCGCATTTCCAGCGGCTTGGGTATCAGCCAGCCGGAAATGAGCTGGAGTCTGGCCGTGTGCGATCTTGGGTGGAATATTCGAGAACGCTTTAGTTTACATCTGCTGGCGGGTCCGGCCGCAGCGGTGCAATTCCAATGGAATCAACTGGGATTATCCTGGGCGGCATCGAGCGATCAGGGCATGTTTTGGGGAGGCTCTTCGAAGCTCATCGTGCTGGAAGTTCAGGATACAACGTTCGGGGTTGATTTTCATGGCGGTGGAATTGAATGGATGCAGGGCTCGATTTCCATCAACAAAAATGCTACGCCTGTGAAGTTTTCTTCCCGGCTTTACTTTTGGCAGCTGGCCGGAGGGCTTTCACAAAATGCCGGTATGTTCCGCCCTTATGCAGGCGCAGCTGTTAATCAACTGGTTAGCATCATCCGCGCCCCCATATTCAAGAAGCTTCGCTTCCATGACTTGATTCAAGTGGGAATGTATGAAGGGTGCACGTTTACTTTCGGTCCCCGAATTTTTCTTAACATTGAAGCGCGTCAGTTTTTTGAATCAGGTTTAGCGGTCTCCGGGGAAATTCGTTTTTGATCTTTCGAAAATATTTGCAGTAACATATCCTTTTTCTTTTCTTAAGAAAATTTGAAGGATTGATATGAAGTTTTCCTTGCCGCGCCATTTTGTTTGTTCTGCCATACTCTGTTTGAACCTACCTCTTTTTGTTCAGGCTGCCGATACGCAATTCTCTGAAAAGCAAAATGAAAACGATATGGAAGCTCTGCGTCGCTGGCTGAATGATAAGCGGATGGTTACTTTGCGCGAGCTTGGCGGCGATCTTTCCTTGAGCGGCGAAGCCCGCGTGGAATTTCAGGATTTTAATCAGACGAATAATGGGATTAAACAGAGGGGCTCCCAGGCCGCAACGGATAAGCCGGCTCTGGCATGGGATATCGAAGTGAATCTTATGCTCGATTATCGCACTGACTTTACCTGGTCTGCGGTCAAGATCGAGTTTGACAATGACATGGGCGTGCGCAGCGGAACGGTCAGTAAGATTAAACTCGAAAAAGCCTATCTGGGCGGACGATTCATTTCGGGCGATACCTTTACCTGGGATGGGGAAGTTGGACGCCGGTATCTTTCGAATGTCTATGATTCGAAGATTGAATTCGGCCCTTTTTTCGACGGGCTATTATTTCGCTTTAGCAAGGCATTTGAATCAATTGGGGATTTTTATTTTAATCCCAGCGTTTTTCTAGTGGATGATAAAACAAACCACTATGGACTTGTCGGTGAATTGGGAATGCTGCGCATTGGCAATATTGGTCTTGGCGCTAAATATTCTGTGATCGATTGGAAAAAACATTTCCCCAACCCATTAAAAAATCAGCGGTATAATTTTGTCGTTCAGCAGTTTCTCCTACTCTATCAGTTCAATCCGGCATGGATTGGCAAGCGACTGGTCAAGTTTTATGCGGCGGGATTGTCGAATATGATCGCTAAAGATCTTCTTTTGCCGGAAAGATATCCTGTTGAAGGGGAACCTGGCGTGGTCATGAAAGATGGCAAAGCGGTGATTCCAAAAGAGAGTCCCAGTTACATTCCCAATAAGAGTTTAGGAAAACAAAATTGGGGTTGGTATGCCGGCGTGGCGATTGGCCAGGTGAAAAAGCAGGGCGACTTTGCAGTGGAAATCGATTATCAGTGGGTTCAAGCGCATGCGGTTCCTGAATTCGATACGAACGGCATTGGCCGGGGCAATGCGGCCGAGGTCGGCTTGATGACGACGAAAATGGACGGCGGCGGTGATTATAATATTGTTTCTGATGCAACGGGCGCCGGTAATTATAAAGGCTTTGAGATCGACGTTCTCTATGCGTTCACGAACAATCTGACGATCGAGGAAAATTTCAAATGGACCACGACGTTGGATAAAAGCATCGGACCTGATATCCATTATAAAACGTTTGAAGTGGAATTCATTTACGCGTTTTAAATTCTGCAGACGGATAAGTTAGTTCTTGAAGTAGACGGTAATCAGCTTGTGTGTATATCGAATCAGGCTATAGCGCCTTTGAAGGCGCTGTTTTTTGCCGTGGGCAAAAACCATGCTCATTCCGTTGTTTCTAAAAAACGGTTCATAGGCTTCTAGGATCTTCTGGCTATCGTCTCTTTTATGAAGAAAGAGACAAAAGGTCGGAAGATTTTCTCTATCAAAGATTTTCAGATCTTTTTTTTCGGGCATGGCGGGAATCAGATGAATTGAGTCTGCCCATCGATTAAACCAGGTAAGGCGGCGGTATCTTTTTGTGGGGAGAAGAATCATCAGTTTTGGAAAAAGAGAGAAAAGTAAGATGGCATCCCACCATGAATTGCTCTGTAAAACGATGATGGCCGAGGGGTCGGGCATGGGAGGCAAGACCTTAAGAGTTCGGAATCTCTTTAAGATTTTACGCACGAAAAATGGGAAAAAAAGGCTTGATAAACGCCCAGATAGGCCGATTGATGCAAAGATGGATAAAATCCCCATGAGAGCAAAGCCGCTGGAGGCTGAAAAGCCAATCTCTTCGCTGATGAGGTAGAGGCAAAACGAAGCGAGCAAAACACCGACAAAACTAAAGAAATTTGAAGTGGCGATCACCTGTCCCCGTTTTTCATCAGGGCTGTTGACCTGAATAAAAGAGTCGAAGGGAATCAAAAATGCGCCGCCGAAGACTCCCAACAAGGTTAAAAGTATAATCGCCATGATTAGAGATGACGCGAAGAAATGAAGCAACAAAAAGAGAATGCCGATGAAAAAGCCGCTGATACAGGAGATTCCCGGTTCCACCTTATCTTTGGAAAGCTGACCGGAGAGGATCGCTCCAATGGCGATGCCCACCGCGGTGGGAAGAAAAAGATATCCTCCTCCGACCTCGCTTAAATGCAATGATTGCATGGCAAAAGGAATGATATTGAGTTGCGTGAAAGCGCCAATGAATAGAAAAAATGATGAGCCGAAAATGGCGCACACTAGATGGGGAACTTTTCGACTCAACTTGAGCGCTTGATAAATTTCATATAAAAAAAATGGGTTGATCCGTTTGGTCGAGTTTTGGGATGCCGTTTTTTGGATGCCAAGGCTTGTAAAGAGTCCGATTACTGCGACAAATAAACAAAAGGCGCTGACAAAGACGAAGTTTTTGTTGGTGACATCCGTTAAAAACGAAGCCAGAAAAGTGCCGAGAATGATCGCGAGGTAAGTGAAGGAGGTGATGGATGCATTGGCCTTCGAGACCATTTTGGGCTCGACCAGTTCGGGAATGATTCCATATTTCGATGGGCCGAAGATCGCCGCTTCGGAAGATAAGAAAAACAGGGATAAGTAAGCGGCCCACTCCGACTGGAACCAGACA
>Ga0247841_10007909_pt1 | contig 15548 bp, 13 predicted proteins | sample LaCruzMarch2015__2_FD_192410 | JGI IMG/M metagenome (GOLD analysis project Ga0247841, IMG submission 192410) | Freshwater microbial communities from meromictic Lake La Cruz, Castile-La Mancha, Spain - LaCruzMarch2015_18m | ecosystem: Environmental > Aquatic > Freshwater > Lake | place: Spain...
GGCGGGAGCAGCAGGCGGAGTAGCTGGAGGAACTGCTGTAACAGCAGCGGGTGGCTGGATAGTTATTTTAGTGATCATCGCCATCATCCTTATTATTATGATACTTGCTTTCATATTTGGCGTTTTTTTGATGCTGCTTTTCTTCATCTCGCAATTGACCTTCACGCATATTACCCATCAGATGTTTCCGAAAGAGGCAATCCAACCCTACACACAAATACAATTTATCTCGAATACCTATAATATGGCGCTTGATGAAATCGGGGAGGAGAGTAATAGCAATAGCAACAATAGCAATACAAACCGCGAGATAGTCACGCCGGCAGACGTTCTACTCGCCGATACCGAGTCTTTAGATCTCATGGTTGATTTCTTGGAAGAAATTGATTTAGACACTCTGATCGACCCATCTAATCCCCATTACTATAATCCTACCGATCCTGGTGCCTCATATATCGATGGGTCAGGGCAGGAGATATATACCAATCCGTACAAAGATTCTTATATCGCCTATCGAGCTTCACAGCTGGAGTCAATGATTGAGAAATTCAAAGCCGATTCTACTACCGTATCTGATCCCTCATTATTGGATGGGCAGGCTACTGATATTATTAAGTTTTTAAAAAACCAGTTAGTTTACGAGATGGTCCCTTGTTGGCGTATCGCCAATCAGGTTGTAGGGTATCACTGGATAGATGAAAGAATCACTCATATCGCTATGTCAAGAAATGATAAGATCTACCTGAGCAGGGGCAAAAAAGCCTTCGACGACTTTGTGCCCGGATATTTGCGGCCGATCAACGACCCCGATCCTGGAATGTGCCGTTACCTATATCATGCTTTTAGTTACAATGTGGCAATTAGCCAGCACATGTCGGAATTAAAGGCTGATCTTGAGGCGTCGATCGCTGGTTGGAGCGGCGTTTTGGGAGACGCGATCACAAAAACTTTAGAGTTCATGAATGATTATTATTTGGGAGGATTGACCTCCCTGACAACTCCTATTTATGAGATGCGAATGAGTTTTTATCAGCCCAAAGAGGGCGCCTTCACAGATCCGATTGATGGCTCGTATCAAGATTTGAAAGTTGAAAGTACCGAACTAAAAGAGGTGCATCGAGCGGGTTATGCCTTTGATATTTATACCGTTTACGGTCATAACAATACTTGTATTATGCTTGGGGTTCTTAACCCTGGGGCTGGTTTGGCATGTGGTCTTGGATCAAAAATGTTAAATGATCTAAAAGATAACGCTTACACCCAGAGCGATGATTTTGATAATAACATGGATGAATTGAAATCGAATACTAATTCCGGAGAACCAAAAGACTGGGAAACAAGCAATCCGATAGACAATACAAACGCTGAGCAGGTTATCGGCGATGAAGAGATCGCATTCAAAACTCTCGATACAGAGTTTATCACTGGTGCACAAAAATACAATTTGGATTTTGTGTCGGAAGCATTCAAATTTACAACTGCTTTCCAGATTTGTTGGAGCGATTTTGTAACTATGTTCGCGAATTATGGGAAAACATTGGCACAAATGTGGGAATTCTTCAGTAAATATGTCCCGGTCAGCCGCATCGCAGCAACTATAGGGGGAGTTGCTGAAGATATAGATACAATCAATAATATTGGGAAAGATTCTATACCATATTCAATTTATGGAGCACAATTTAATATAGTAGACTTGGTACCAATAATACCCACGATTTGTCCAGAATGCCTACTGACTCCTTATGTTATTTACAAAGGACAAATATTAACTGCCTTTTCAGTCACAAATGTAGGAGACGGTTGGATTGAAGCACAGCGCGTCTCTGCGGACATTCAAGACCGTATCCATATAGAGTTTGAGCCGAAATATTTTCCAAGGACTGACCTTACAAATCCTTTCTCGACCCCCTAATACCTTTTTGGCCCCTCGCCTTGCTTTATCATAACTCGCTTGACCGTCCTTGATTTCAATTTTTGGTTCAAGTAATCTATCAAATCGTCTCTAACGATATCCAATTCCATGGCCTCAATCGGGGAAGGAGCGAGAAGCTTTAGAACGCCTGTAGAGAAAGATATTGCGCGAAAACGACCCTTGCCCCACTCCTCAGCATAAAAACAGATCATGGCGCTTCTAGTGGCCTTGCCGATAGGTTTTTTATATAGAGTATCTTTAATTATTTTGTCTATTCTTTCCATAATTTTTATTTACCGACTAATTCTATAATCACCGCATCTTGGGCCATTTCTTTGTCTATAAATTCCCGGTCCGTCGTCGTGATGACAGCTTGGTGATCGTTGATCAACTTAAAAAGATGCTTCCGCCTGCTCTCGTCAAACTCGGAAAAAACGTCGTCGAGGAGTAAAATCGGAGCCTTACATGAATCATTTTTACAGCTCTTTATAAAATCTAGCTCGGCTATTTTTAACGATAAAACCGCCGATCTTATCTCCCCCCTCGAGGTGAATTTTGCCATTTCCCTGTTGTCTAATATTACTAAGAAGTCATCACGGTGCGGCCCGATCAAGGTTCGATTTGCAGCTATTTCTTTACCCCTGATCGCCCTCAATCTTGCTCCAAAGCTTTCGTCGACATTTGTTTCGTAGATCAGCTTTAGCTCTTGGGGTTGGTCAGAGATCTCTTTATAATATTCGGCCACTTTTTTCTCAAGAAAAGAGAGTGCTTCGCGACGCGCAAATGAAATAACCATCCCGTGCTTCACAATTTCTTCATCCCAGAAGCTTAGTTCATCCTGGTTGGCACGGTTTACTGAAATCAACTGCAATAAGTTGTTTCGATTGAGCTTGGCTTTTTCATAAGAGATCAAGCTCCGCAAATAACACTTGTTGATTTGGCTAATCATTACATCCAGAAAACGGCGACGCTCTTTGGGACCGCTCGTGATTATCTGCAAAGTCTCGGGCGAAAAGATAACAGACGGCAAGATGCCAACATAATCAGCCTTCTTTTTAGTAACACCACGGTTTTTCAGTTGAATAAAAAGTTTGGGTACTTTTTGAATAAAAACATCAAGATCGTCAATGACTATTCGAGCATACTCTGAATCATGATTAACTAAATCTTTCTTGTCTTCATCGCGGAAAGAGCGGCAGCATGAAGCGACAGATAAAGCTTCCAATATATTGCTCTTCCCCACCCCATTCTTTCCAATAATAATAGTGGTTTTGCCCAATAAGAATTCTGCCTTGTTATGATTCCGAAAGTTCTCCAGTTTGAGGTTATTAATCATTAGGTGATGTATTTTTAAAGTATTTATACATCAAGTTTGAGTGGCATAATAATATAAATAAAGCCAGGGTCATCTTCAGTTTTAATCACTCCGGCGGAAGTTGAATCATTTAGTAAAATTAATACTTTCTTGGCGTTAATAACCTGTAGAACATCTAGGATATAACGGGCATTGAATGAAACCTCTATCTCCCCGCCCTCAATCTCTGCGGGGATTTGGGATTTTGCCTTACCTGTCTGCATCAAAGCGCTCGATATGACCATCTCCCCCGTTCCGGTCTTGATTTTGATATTATTATTCGCATTATCTTTAGCAAACAGGGATGACATTTTTATACCCGATAAAAGTTCGCCATAATCAGCAACAATCTTCACTTTTGACTCAGTCGGAATTATCTGTTTGTAGTTTGGAAATACTCCCTCGATCAGGCGTGAAACGATCTGCGTTTCGCCGATTTTTATGGCCACCTGATTGTCTGTTAATGTAATCAGGACTGATTTTGCATCATTGGATGAGGCAAGCCTGATGACTTCATTGATTGTCCTGGCTGGGATAATTATCTTTTTTTCCTCAACCTCTTTCCCCAATGCAAGATTGCATTCAGAAAGACGGAAAGAGTCGGTCGCAGCCAAAGTAAGCTCTTTTCCAGCAAATTGAAAGTATACACCAGCAAGGACCGGCCTTGTTTCATCATTGGCTGGCGCTATTGCGACCTTCTTTAGAGAAGCAAGTAAGCGGTCGCAGGGCAATTCAATCTCTTCTTTCGAAGAGATCAGGGGAATTTTGGGAAACTCATCCGCACTGATACCGACAATATCAGCTTGATAATGTGATGATGAAAGAACAGCTTTTACTCCTTCAACTGAAAGGTCGATAGATTCATCTTTATTATTCGCGATAAAATCAACCAACAATTTAGCAGGTAGAGTTACTTCACCCTCTGCTTCGATTTTACCTATGGTTGATGTTACTATCCCAATTTCAAGATCCGTGGCAGAGAGCTCAATCTTGCCTTTTGAGGCTGTAATCAAAACATTGCTCAAAACCGGTAAGGTCGTTCTGGCTCCAACCACCCTTGAGACCTGGTTTATTGCTTTTAATAAATTTGATTGGAGAACTTTTACTTTCATTTGATCTTCCTTTTAATTAATTATGGCCATTATCCACATCTTTTGGCTTTATTGTGGACATTTATTTAAAACTTTTACTATTTTTATTAGTCCTGTCGATATTTTTTTAGGTTATGCGATTCTATTGTGGATAACTACTATTTTCCGTGCTTTTTATGTTTATAAATCCCTTTTCTTTCCACAACCACATACCTATTTATGTCATTCTGTCTTTAATAATCTATTTATCAACAGTTTATCCTATTAACTTATCCTTCATTCATCAACAACCCGACAGCGATATTATATATTACAGAAGTGATTATTTTCACTTATCAACACTATCAACACCCCTTATTATTACTATTATTTATTAAAGATATTTTCTTTTATAACCTGTAGGTCATCTTTGATTTGATGATTGGAGGAGATACAGGCTTGTACCTTGCTACATCCATGCATAATAGTTGAATGGTCTTTTCCACCCATTTCTCTGCCTATCTCTGGAAATGAAAGATTACACTCATGCCTTAAAAGATACATCGTGATCTGTCTTGGCATTACAAGTTCTTTTGTTCTCTTCTTTCCTAAAAGCTCCTCGATCGGTATACGGTAATATTTATGGACTTCTCTTATGATCAGCTCTGGCGTAATTAGCTGTTTTTTCTCCTTGACGATATTTCCCAAAACTTCCCGTGCCTTTTCAATGGTAATTAAAGAATTGGTTAGTTCGCAGATCGCAATTACTTTGATTAAAGCACCTTCAAGTTCGCGGACCGAAGACTTTATGTTCTCGGCGATATAACTAATTACTGAATTTTCGATCTCGATCTTATTTCGGCGGGCTTTTTGGCGCAAAATTGCCTCGCGCGTTTCAAGATCAGGGATACCAATATCTGTTACCATGCCGCCCTCAAAACGGGTTTTAAGTCGCAATTCTAAACCTTTTATCTCCTTTGGTGTTCGGTCTGAAGTGAGAACAACCTGTTTTTTGTTTTGGTATAAGTGATTAAAAGTGTGGAAGAATTCATCCTGAGTGGATTCTTTGGTTGAGAGAAATTGAATATCATCGATCAGTAAGAGGTCAACATTGCGGTAACGGTCTTTAAAATCCTTGGCTCTGCCATGCCCAGAACTGACTGCAGAGATAAAATCATTTATAAAAGTTTCAGAGGAAACATAGAGAACTTGTTTTGTGGGATCGTTTTGAAGAAAGGCCTGGCCGATCGCCTGCATTAGGTGAGTTTTACCCAAACCGGAATCACCATAAATATATAAAGGATTGTACATTTGGCCTGGCTTTTTAACGACTGCCTGTGCTGCTGCGCAAGCGAGTTGGTTTGAGGGACCAATAACAAAATTTTCAAAACGATAATCATCATTTAAAGTATTGTTTTTGTTGTTGAAAATAATATTAACAGTTTCCTGAGCGGGAACTGGTTGAGATGGAGTATTATCCACAGGCTTGTGGATAACCTTGTTGTGGGAGATTATTATTCTTTGTTCAGGCTTTGGGTCTGCAACTTTAAATTTAACGACTGAGATTTGTTCCTCAATTTGTTTTTGGAGAGCTCTCTGAATCTCTTTCAGGTACTTCTTTTTTAGCCAGTCCTCAACAAAGAAAGTTGGCACCCCTATTATAAAAATGCCCTTTTTGTACTCAATAATAAAAGTATTTTTAAACCAAGTTTCAAAGTTGGCTTTAGATAAAGAAATCTGCAACTCTCCCAAAGTATTTCGCCAAGTTTCAATCAGATCCATCTTTTTCATCCTGCTTAATATGTTCTAAGGTGAACTATATCAACTTATCCACAGGGGAAGCAATATAACGCCAGCCGTAGCATTTTTTTATTATGCTCACTTTGCTTTATTGACGAAAATTTAAAACTCAACCATCGGAATATTTCCCAATGGGACACCTGAGATTCCAAGACTTGAATTTACCTTAAATTTATGTTATTTTAAGCATCTATGAAGAGAACATTTCAACCGAATAAGCGTAAGCGAGCCAAGAACCATGGTTTTTTGAAACGGATGGCTTCTTTGGCTGGCCGCAACGTCTTGAGACGCCGCCGACAAAAAGGACGAAAAGCACTAAGCGCTTAAGCCCTTTATTGAAAAGAGTTTGCAACGGGTGCGGGCTCTTTTTTGTTTGGTCAAAGCTATGTTTATTGATTTGCGTCGAGATAGATATTGATTACTAGGCATTAAATGATATGTTGGAATAAATGCTACCGAAGTTATTTCGAATTACTGATAAAAAAGATTTCAGTTATATTTTTAAAAATTCCAGAGCTTATCACTCCCCGCTTTTGACTTTTCGTGTTGCTAAAAGAAGGGGAAACGCAGATCAATTGCCAACCAGATTTGCCTTTATTATCAGTAAAAAAGCCGAGAAGTTAGCAGTAAAACGCAACTTGTATCGTCGAAGACTGCACGCGATCTCACTTTTATTGATTTCTTCGCTTAAAAAAGGTTATGATGTCGTTGTTATCTTAAAGTCGAATCCAAAACCCGACTATTCATATAAAGTGCTGAAAGAGGAGTTCGAGTCTGGTTTAAAGAAGTTGGGCATATCAAATGATAACTAATTTTTTTGTAAAGTTAATTGAATTATATCAGCGTACCCTGTCGCCTGATCATGGTTTTTTCAAAAAACGGTATCCAAACGGTTATTGCCGGTATTATCCTTCCTGCTCTGAGTATGGGAAGCAAGCAATAGTCAAATACGGTTTTTTCAAAGGCACACTCTATGGTTTCTGGAGAGTGCTCCGATGTAACCCATGGTCTGCCGGGGGAATAGACGAAATAAAATAAAGGAGTTCATGAATATCATCAACCAGATCTTATACAATCCCCTCTACAATATCTTGATGCTTTTTGCCTGGCTTATTCCTGGTCATTCAATTGGTTGGGCGATTATTGCCCTGACCATTTTAATAAGGCTTATCTTATTGCCTGCGTCACTCAAGGCAGCAAAGGCCCAGACGAAAATGCAGCTTCTCCAGCCAAAGATGGCTGAGATTAAAGAAAAGATCGCTGATAAAGCAGAACAAAGCAAGGCGCTGATGGAGCTTTATAAAAAAGAGGGAGTTTCTCCGCTAGGCTCATGTCTGCCCCTTCTAATCCAATTGCCGATTATATGGGTGTTGTATTCTGTTTTCAATCATGGTCTCGATATAGCAAGTTTCAAGTCTCTTTACTCTTTTATGCCTCGGCTTGATAGCATTAACACAAGTTTCTTTGGCTTGGATATCTCCAAGCCTGATCTTTGGGTTCTGCCGATTATCGCTGGGGCCTCCCAATTTCTTCTGTCTTGGCTCAGTGTGCCCAAGACGCCAAAGACGGACGCTGCTCCCAAAGAGCCGGATATGACGCAAATGGTGAACAAGCAGATGCTTTATCTCTTCCCCTTGATCACCGTTTTTATAGGTAGAAGTATGCCTGCAGCATTGGTTATTTACTGGATTGTTACAACTATTTTCGGCGTACTCCAACAACTTTATATCAACAAAGTAACCAAGATTGAGAAGAAAGATTTGCAGCTTGTCAGAGAGATTGAGAAAGAACATTCCCATCCGGAGTTGACAGCTAAAGTTGAACCTAAAAAAGATCTTCTGACAAAGATTATGAACGGACGTCTCGAAAAGCAGGCAAAGAAGAGCGGTGTTACTATCTCTGTGAGAACTAAGAAGTAGTAGCGCTTCTGGTTATTTAAATGAGGAAGGTTGGCCGAGTGGTTTATGGCGCTGGTCTCGAACACCAGTTGCCCTGCAAGGGGCTCAGAGGTTCAAATCCTCTACCTTCCGCCATTCGACAAGCCAAAGAGGTTGGAATGTTCTGATCAAAATCGAATGGTGGCAAAAAATTCCGAAAACTATATCTACTGATGGGGCCAAACTAATATACCCCGCAACCTAGCAAGGCTATATAGACCCAAAGATAAAATAAAAGCAATATGGATAGCTAATACCGGTGAATGAGAATGGAGGGAAATGTTAAATCTTAATAGTACGATAACTGATTTTAACCGAGAAGAGGAAGAATCAATTACCGAGATCACCGCTTCAAATCTTGGTGTTAGTTATATCAATCTGGCTAAGACGCCAATCTCCAGCGAAATAGTAATTCTCTTCCAGCCAAAAGATCTGGAAAAGTTTTTATTTATCCCCTACCTTAAAAATGGTCGGAAGATCAAAGCTGGCGCTGTGGATCCGAAAGAACCTGCGCTCGCAGCATGGCTACAGGAGCTTGCAGAAAAAAGGAATTTTGAGTTTGAAGTTTGTAAGATCTCCAAGTCAAGTTTCAATGACGGCTTAACCGAATTCAAAAAAGTCGCGACAGAATCAATCGCTGGCCAAAAGCCGGAGAACGACTACATCAGTAAGATTACTGATCTTCAATCAATTATACCAATAGTAAAAACTATTCCGATCACCGAACTTTTAGAGATTGTTATTTATGGCGCTTTTAAGTTTGAGGCCTCTGATGTTCATCTCGAGCCGAGCGAAAATGATTTTCTGATTCGTTACCGGATCGATGGTATCCTTCAGGATATAGTATTGTTGCCAAAGCATGTTTATACACAATTTCTGGCTAGAATTATGTTTTTGAGCGGTATGAAAATGGACAATGTGAGTAAACCACAGGACGGTAGCCTCACAGTTAGTTTCATAAATGGTGACGCAGTTGATATCCGTGTCTCTATTATGCCTTCGACCTTTGGCGAGGCAGTTGTAATGCGTCTTTTAGGGCGCGAGGACACTATTCTACCGCTCGACCAATTTGGTTTTCGGGACGATGCGCTGTCGGCGATTAAAGAGGCTTTATCTCGCTCCCACGGAATGATTTTGACCTCTGGGCCGACCGGCTCGGGCAAATCTTCGACCATGTACTCCGTCATGTTGTATCTCAAGAAGCCTGATGTCAAAATAATTACGCTTGAAAATCCGGTGGAGTTCAAAATTTCCGGGATCGAGCAAAGCCCGGTTTTCCCAGGTGAGGGGTATGAGTTTTCTGATGGTCTCAGAGCCTCTCTGAGGCAGGATCCTGACATCTTAATGGTTGGGGAGATCAGAGATGTGGAAACGGCAGAGATTGCTGTCCAAGCAGCCATGACGGGTCATTTACTTCTTTCGACGGTCCACGCGAATTCTGCTCCCGCAGTTTATGTCCGGCTTCTGCAGATTGGGGTTAAGCCGTTTTTATTGGCCGGATCGATTAATCTTATTATGGCTCAAAGGCTAGTCCGAAAAATCTGCCCTGATTGCCTTGAAGAGTATGTCCCTAGCGATGAGGAGATGGCTCTGATTCTGAACAAACTTGAGCCTATTAAAAACAAGCTCGGAGCGGAACTTCAACAGAAGCTGACAGCTCATTCATTCAAGATCTCACATGGTAAGGGCTGTTCCAAATGCCATAATACCGGATATCATGGCCGGCTTATTATCATTGAATATTTAGTACCTAACTCTATTATAGAAAATCTTGTCGCAAAAGGTGGCTCAATCGCCGAGTTTGAGGCGGCGGCAATCTCTCAGGGCATGATCACATTGGAGCAGGACGGTCTCGTTAAAGTATTATCAGGGCAGACCACAATTGATGAGGTAGAGAGAGTCGCCAAAAATTAGTTATCGCGTGAACACTACGGATATAGTATCCTCATAGACTTTTGCCCATTCTGTCTCAGCCCTCAAAAATTCTAATAAATTATTTCTGGGGTGCTCCAGAGACTGGATTTTTTGGGGAGAAGAAAATTTTAAAATAGTTTTGAGAAGCGGATCAAGCGGAGACGGTTGATATTTCCTGGCCAACACAATTGAAATGTTGTATTCATCTAGCTTCTGCCTCATCACTTCCTGGTCGCTGCCGAGGAACTTGTTATATTCCTCCAGAAGAGTGGCCTCTTTCCCGGGTATCTGCGACTGAGGACCTCGCCCATCAATAAAAACTTTCAATCCCGGATTGCGCCAAAGTAGGTAGCCGCCCCATTCATACGGGTTAAACAAATTATCGTCAGAGCTCATTTCCTCTGACAAAAACTTTGTCGCGCCGACCGGATAATCAGTCTCTTCGCTCCAGGGATCCTTGAGAGTGTTTACATTAAAGTTTCTCGATGGAATATTGGCGAAAATAAATAGTCCTATCAAAAATAGCATTATGGAGGAGTATAAAAAATATCCTTGTTTTTTTGCATTGGTTGCAAATTGACCAATAAAACTTTGGGTAGCCAAAGCTAGAGTTGGCGTGGCGACAACCATGAACAATGGGAAGTTTCGCCGGGATTGAATTCCAAGATAAGCAAAAATAGCAATCAGAGCCAGCTCGTTGGGCTTCAGTTTCTTCCAATACGAATTGACTGCCAAGAGGAAAATAAAGAATACTAACGGCAAAATAAATTCAACAAGAAAAAGCGGAGGGATAGAGTAAACAGGCAGCCACTCCTGGATTCCTTTTAGATAGCCGCGGTTGACTGTCATATCGAGTACTAGACTCCAATAGCCAAGCCCATTTATATTCAAAGAAATTGCTAAGAGCAGAATAGCACCAAGAGATATAAGGTTTATTATATTCTTCCGAAATAATATTTTAATTGGAGTTTGCCACTCTGTCTCCAGAAACAGGGGTATAACCACTAACGGTAGATAGCCGGCATGGAGGTTATTCCCGACTAAAAAAAGAATAAAATATGCGATGTAGCGAATTCTCCGGCTGGCGATTTTATAGTGTATAAAAAGGGCAATAGCAGCGCCAAGCCAGATCAAGACCTGCAGTCGGACTCCGTAGAGTGGAATCATAGAAAGGAAAATTACGGATATGGTTCCAAGCCTTATATCAGAATTAATTTTGAGCGATTTAAGTACATTATCAAGAAAGTAAAAAACGGCAAAAAGTAAAATGAAAAAAAACAAAATCAGGAATAGATAGCCAAAATGGTCATATCCAAGATAGAGGAGAAGATCAGACAGCCATTCATGATCGATAGTGGCAATCTGGCTTAACCGGCTGTTATAGCCGATATGATCATGGATAAGTGACCCGCTCTCAACCATCTTCTTGCCAAGGAAAAGGTGCCATCCAAAATCAGGATCAAGGTTTGACCGCCAGACAGCCAAAAATATTGAGTAGATGAATATGATTATCATTTTATTGGATCAAAAAAGGAACTTTCGCAAGTTCCTTTCTCTTTTGGGATAAAACTAAGTGACAAGGTTATTAGCAGTGTTGGAGACAACCCTGAGAATAACTAAGGCCAAAACAATAACAACAATACCAATAATGGCGTTGATGATACCTTTTTTGCCTTTGTCGGCGTTAGCTTCATTGCCGGCTGCTGTCAGATATAAAATACCTGAATAAATCAAGAAAATGATTGCGATAATAGCAGCAAGCTCCAATAAGAATGTGACGGCAGTAACAGCTACCGCTTTAATATCCAACGATCCTCCTGCATCTGAAACAGGAATGTTGAAATCAGTTTCGGTTATAGCCTGAACTTTTTGAATAAAACTCATATTTCCTCCATTTAAATTTATCGACCCTAATTTATTAATATTGTAATTTATTGCTTGATCTGTTGTCAAATAAGTATATCAAATATGATGCTTGGTGCCAAATGATTGTTATATTGAGAGATTTTGATCGAGTATCAACGTATTTACTAGCCTGGCTCCCAAAGCGAGAATGACGAAACCGACCACCGTTAGCACAAATATTTTTTTGGCTTGATCCATTTTGCCACTGTCCCCATAAGAGGTAAAGTACAAATACGAAGCATAAAGGATCGAACAAAAAGCAGCGATAACGCAGACCCAGATAATATATGGAAAGACTTCGGTCTTGATATAATCAGTTGCATCAGAAACATCAGTGTAGCCCTCTGGATTTCTGCCTGTCAGGTCGCGCAACGTCACAGCTTTGGCAGTCTCGGGGGCAATCACATTTTCATAAGCAATACTGTCTGTCGTGTTGGCGATCAGCTTGATAATAAAAAATGAAGAAACCAAGAGAGCGATACCAATAACAGCAGCGACAATCGTGTTCTTCCCTTTGTCAGCGGCTGAGGTGTCTCCGGCCGATGTTATATACTGGATGCCCCCATAAATAAGTGCAACAACGGCTAGGATCCCAAGGATGACAATGAAACTATTTATAACAATCATGACGATTGCGAGAGGGTCTGTCCCGACGTCGAACCCCACACTAATACCGTCAGAAATATCAGAAGCGGCTGAAGCACGAACAATTGTGGGAAGAAAAACCAGCGCCGGAGAAAAAAATGTGGCAAACAATTTTATTTTATTCATCACTATGCCGTTAGGAAATTTATTATTACCTTCATCATTATAAGCAGGGTAAAACCGGTGACAACACCAATCATAATTTCTCTGGCGCTCTTTACTTTGCTTTCATCTCCCCCCGAGGTGAAATAAAGGAATGCAGCATAGCCAAACATGACAAAGGCGACAACCGGACCAATCCCCGTGACACCGAAATTAACCAGCGCAGCCAGCCAGTCCGTATAATTCAGAGAGGTCATGGTGCCGATTCCAACAGCAGCAGGCCCGGTCGGATCAGGAGGTGAGCTCATGCTCGTGCCATTAGTGACAGTCCCAGCTGCTAAACATTTTTCGATTATCATATTTATCATATGATTACCACTGTTCTCTCTTTAATAAATCGGTGATCCCGACTGCGGCTAGATCTAGCGCTGTTTTAGAATCCTGAGTACTGCTGTTCACAACACTGATCGCACCTTTCATCTGTTCATCAAACTGAATTGGGTACCGGCCTTTGGTAAAAGTTCTGGCTGTAGCTGATTCCGATTTCTCAGGAGAATTGCTCGAATTGCGCTCGGAAGCTGCTTGTTTCGCAGGCGTGAATGATTTGTTTGTTTCAACTAGAGAGTTGCTCTGGCTGAGAGACTTAACGAGATTCCATGAGGCGCCAATGTTCTTGGAGATCTTGCTGACTCCGTAAGCCATGAATTTTGCATAGTCAGTCGTGACGTATTGTTCTTGCCCCAATTGAGGCGCATAGGCTTTTTTGTACTTAAAGGTTGGGTAACTTTGCAAAAAAGCTTTCTGAAGACTGCTATAGCCGAAGATCATCGCGACTTTTCCGTCTGCAAAAGCCTGAACGTTATTGCCGAGGCTATCGCTCCAAGTAAAATTTGCGGATGATGGATTGGCGAAGGAGGTATAAAAATCGAGAGCCTTTTTCCCCGGGACGTTTTTAGGATCAAGAACGGTATCTTTCGGGGAATTAAAAGTGGCAATTTTCAGGTCCTCGGAGAGAATCCGAGTTTCGTTTTGGAGCATAAGAAGATACAGAATATCCTGCGAGTTATTTATTGATGATGTCCCCATTCCAAGCCCAGATTGAGTAATCACACTACCGTTTTTTATGGTGAGTGTTTTCGCAACCTCGAGAAAATCACCCCAATTTTTCGGTGGTTCTTGTAAAAGCGCCGCCATTTTCTTCCTAGCATCAGTGAATTCGTTGCCCTTGTGAGTGTTGTTGTAGGCATCCACAGCGTTTTGGAAAAGTTTGGGATTGTAATAAACGATGAGTGGTTCGAATGTAGTCGGAAGGGCATAATATTTGCCATCAAATGTGATCAGATCTTTTACTGCGGGGGCATACTGTGTATAGGGAGCGATCCCTGTTGAATTTGTTTTTGCATCTGCTGGAGCTGCAGCAAGTTTCTCTTTATGACGGTATATCCAGTCGGAAGGCATGGGGAAGACGTCTGGACCCTGTCCGGCGAGAATTGAATTTAGAAGCTTGTTCTCATATTCATCATCAAAATTTTGTTTGTAGTATTTTAGAATCAAGCCCTTATTTGAAGATTGAAAACTGGAAACTATTGGTTTCCAAACATCTTCCTCCTCGAAACCCCAAGCGACCACAACATTGCTAACCGCTGTAGCTGTGGACGCGGGCTTTTTTTGAAAAGAACAGCCAGAGAGAGCAACAGAAAAAAATGATAACATCAATATATACGCCGTTACCCTTAAAGTTTTTTTCATTTTCCCTCCGGCCAAACTATCTTATCTGGCAAGACCATTAATAAATTTTTGGAAGTCCTCTCCAATATCCCCTCTCTTTAACGCAAGCTCAACATTTGTTTTTAAATATTGAGAAACGTTACCACAATCATAATACTTACCGCCTTTTATTTCAACAGCGTAGGCGTCTCTCCCCTTTTCTCGTAGCTTATTGACGCCATCAATATAAACTAATTCCTCCCCGTTTTTTACTGATTTCTCAGCCTCAGCAAGACCCTCGAATATTTCGGGAGGAAAGACAAAACCGCCGAGGCTGGCATAATTGGATGGTTTATTTTCATCGCCAGGTTTTTCGATCAATTCGTCAATTTTAATTATCCCGTCCTCAACAAACTTTCCTTTGGCAAAGCCATATTTCTTGCCGTCTCCAGGGTTATCCATTATAACGGAGCCAAGAATAACACTCTGGTATTTGTTGTAAGCCTCAATCAGTTGAGTTGTTTTCAATGGATCTGCAGTTAAGATTTCATCACCCCAACAAACCACAAATGGCTCGTTGCCGACAATGTTCTTGGCAGTTAAAATCGCGTCCCCATTCCCCCGCTGTTCTTTTTGTCTGACGTAGACAAATTCAGCCATTTTTGAAAGCTGGCGAATCTGATCCAACTGCTCAAGTTTTCCGGTTTCTTTTAGTTTATGCTCTAGCTCGAGGTGGCGGTCAAAATGGTCCTCGACAGCTCTTTTGTGCCAGCCGGTCACTATAATTATCTGTTCGATGCCGGCAGCAACCAGCTCCTCAACGACATATTGAATCACTGGTTTGTCGACGATAGGGAGCATTTCTTTTGGCATTGCTTTTGTCCAGGGCAAAAATCTTGTGCCATAACCGGCAGCAGGGATAACGGCTTTTCGAATTGGTTTCATATTTTTCCTTTGTTTGAAATTAAACTTTTATTAAGTTCAATAATATTACAAAACCTTCAACTTATCAATTGATCGTTTTATTATAGAAAGAGGGCAAATAGGATTTATTTATCATTTACTTTAATAACGCGGGTTTTGGCCTTTTCGTCTTTGGGTATCTCAATTCGTAGGACCCCGTCTTTGAGTGTCGCTTTGGAGCTTTCGGCGTTGACCGGGATTGGTAACTTGTAGGTTCTGGAAAATGATCCCCAATAACA
>Ga0247841_10007910_pt1 | contig 15545 bp, 8 predicted proteins | sample LaCruzMarch2015__2_FD_192410 | JGI IMG/M metagenome (GOLD analysis project Ga0247841, IMG submission 192410) | Freshwater microbial communities from meromictic Lake La Cruz, Castile-La Mancha, Spain - LaCruzMarch2015_18m | ecosystem: Environmental > Aquatic > Freshwater > Lake | place: Spain...
AGATGACCTCGGATGGGACATCTTAATAAGGATGGAATACTTAAACCCCCTTCCAGAGTATCTGCAAAAAAACAGGCTTCCAATAGAAGATATAATCACCCTGGCTCTTGATATATTAAATGCAATATCTGTATGCAGTAAAAGCAATATAATACACAGAGATATTAAAGATGAGAACATATTTGTATCAGAGCATAAAATATTTAAGCTTGGTGATTTTGGTATAGCAAAAGAACTATCCAAATCCGGAAAAGCCTCATCTTTTAAAGGTACTCCGATGTATATGTCTCCTGAAGTATTTAGAGCACAAAAATATGACATAAGATCTGATTTGTATTCACTCGGGCTTCTTTTATATAAGCTTACAAATAAAGGAAGAATTCCCTTTATGCCGGATTACCCTGAAAGTTTTAAATACAGTGATACGGAAGCTGCAATAGATAAAAGACTCTCAGGAGCTGCAATGCCCATTCCTTCTTATTCAGGCAATGACCTTGGAGCCATTATTCTTAAAGCATGCGCATTTAAGCCTGAAAACAGATACCAAAGTCCCAAGGATATGTCAGATGACTTAAAGAAACTTTTACCCAGACTTGATAAATCATTTTTAAATAAAGACGTAACTCATCTTGGCCCCAAGCATGATGAGACGACACCACTGTATCAATTTGATGCCAAAGAACCTGTAAAAGATAAAACTAATTATTCAAAAGATAAACTTAAAGGCAATAGAGACATTAAAAAGCTATTATTAATAGGTTTGTTAGTGGCGCTTGCAATAATAATTGGTGCAGGAAGCTATTTTATGTATCTTTTTTTTAAAACATCAGTACCAGAAACTGAAACTGCAGGGGTATCGACTACAATTAAGAGCCAGACTACAGAGACTTCAGGTAAAGCGCAGAGCGAAACTACAGAAAGTTCGTTAAGCAGCGTAACAACAGCCGAAACTACTATTGTGGAAAGAACACCTGAGACAGTAAATACTGGCGACGGTAATTATAAAATATTGTTTAATTCAGATTTTGATGGAGATTCAGATATATACAGCATGAATATTGATGGAACAGAGCTAATAAATCTGACTAATAATGATATTGAGGACTGGGGGCCAAGTTATTCATTTGTAACCTCAAAAGTTGTGTATTCTTGCAGAACAGTAAAGGGTGATAAAACCAGTGAACAAGTATTTATAATGGATATAGACGGTAGAAATAAGAGACAAATTATAAAAAATGGCGGGGGTCCATGTATATCAGCTGACGGCTCCAAAATAGTCTTTATGTCATATTATGGCGGCAATAGTGAAATAGATCTGATAAATACTGATGGTTCAAATCAAACCAGATTAACAAATAACTCTGCCTTCGATGGTTGGCCTAAATTTTCACCTGATGGAAATAAAATAGTTTTTTCCTCAGAAAGAACCGGTGATATGGAAATATATACTATGGATTTGACTGGAAATAATACTAATAGATTAACCGATATTATAGCCTGGGACGACTTTCCTTGTTTTTCTTCTGACGGAACAAAAATAATATTTTTCTCTGAACGAGCAGGTGGTCCTGGAATTTTCATAATGAATGTTGACGGGTCAAATCCCAATAGATTAACAAGCGATATATATGTTGGCTATTATCCATCAATATCATTAGACGGGAAAAAGATTACTTATACAAGGGGTAACAGTGCTAATCAATCAAATATATCTAATCAGGGAGATATTTATATTATGAATTCTAATGGTTCAAATCAGACAATTGTGCCATTTAATAATCAAAAAGGAGGCTGGTCAGTTTTTATTAAAAATTAAAATAAAAATTATGGCCAGAGAAAATATTGACGCGGATGATTCTTAAAAATATTTTATAGATATTATCCAAAATTATCTTTATCAGACAGTTAATAAATGAAAATAAAAAATATTAATGTTGAAATATCGGCTGTTTCTCATACTGGCAAAATAAGAAACAATAACGAAGATAATTTATACCTTGACGGTATAATTATTGATGGCGCTGAGCAATATTTTGAAAAATCAATTCTTACAGATAAATCAAATCTTACTCTGGCAGTTTTTGATGGTGTGGGCGGTGTAAAAGCAGGTGAGATTGCATCTTTTAGTGCAGCCATGTTATTGAAAGAATATTTGGATAAAAATAATCATGATGCACAGGATATTAATGCTGAAATTGAACAAATTAACGAATATGCCGAAGCAGCAAATAACCATGTTTATCTGCTTTCGGAAAATAATCCAAAATATAAGGATATGGCCACAACTTTTGCCTGCCTTATAGTTTCATATAATATGGCAGTATCAATAAATTTAGGCGACAGCAGAATTTATTTTTTTAGAAATAAATCACTTCAGCAGATAAGTGTTGACCATACCGAAGCAGAAAGGCTTGTAAGGCTTGGAATAATTAACAGAGAAGATCTAAAGGATAATCCCTATAGAAATTTAATTTCAAGATGCATAGGAATGCCGCCGGATTATGGAAATATAGAGACAGATATTTCAAATATCATAATCATAAAAAGTAAAGACTTATTTTTGCTTTGCACAGATGGTTTAACTGATATGCTTAATGACAATGAAATAGAAAAAATATTGTTTCATGGTTTAAATAATAAGCTTGACTCTAAGTCAATATGCAGCAGGCTGCTTGAAGAAGCTCTGGACAAAGGTGGACGGGACAATATTACTATAATTATTGCGAAGGTTTTGTAAACCCATATTCTAACAGCAGGCGTTAACTTCATTTATATGATTTTAATCTTCATCCATGCATAAATCTTTGATATCACAAGTTGAATTAAATTAATTTAATATAGTAAAAAATTATAGTATAATAATTATTAATGTTGACTATATAAAAGATTGATAACTTTAGCTCATAATATTCATAAAAAAAGTATTATTAAATATCATTCTTTACCAAATAAAAAGGAAGGTAATCGACATGGCTCAAAGAATAGCGATATCCCCGGAGCAGGCAAGAGATGTAGCGAGACAATTTAAGCAGAAAAGTCAGGAAAGCCTCACAATGAGGAATCAACTGGATAGCGCAGTAAGAGGAATACAAAGTCAGTGGGAGGGCGCAGCATCTCAAAGATTTTATACAGATTTTGAAACATGGAAACAGCAAATGCAAAACCATGTAGAGCTTTTAAACACCATCGGACTTGAACTTGACAGAATTGCAAACACACTGGAGCAGACCGATCAGCAGCTTGCAGGCAGATAATGCTTTAATGAACACCTGATAACCAAATATTTTAACAGGTAACTATATGCCAAGAATAAAAATAGTTCCTTCAGGGACACTGAATTTTGCCTCCATGCTTGATTCAAATTCAAGCCGGCTAGATAACATTGTTTCGCAAATATCTCATGCTGCGTCTCGTCTTAACTGGTCAGTAAAGTCAAAAAACAATATCGATTCAAGCATACAAAATGTCTTAAATAAATCCAAAAGCCTGTCGGCGGAGCTAACCTCCCTATCTTCCTACATCAAAAATGCGACAAGCAGGATGATTGAATCAGATAATAGCGGTGCCAGAGGAATTGATAAAAAGTATGCAAAGTATAAAAGTAATATTGCTGGAATTAATCAAAAAATATATAAAAACAAAATTATTGGCAAAAAGCCATTAAGTAAAAATACTGGTGATTATTACTATGATGGTGAGGATGGCTCGGGAATAAACCGGGTATATTACTTGCTGGATGATGACGGTGCAGGATTTCCGATTCCGTTTATTAATAAAACTATTTTACCACAGGGGCATTCTGCTCTAATGCTGGAAAAAACTAATGGCGGAGCAATATTTTATAGCTGGGGAACTAATCAAAATGCAATTTTAAATGAAACCCCGGGAATTTTAAACAGGAGAGATCTTAGCCCGGATGATTTTACTCAGTTCAAACGTACGGGTAATCTGCCGGCTCATAAGGGCATAGAAAAAATAGCTGAAATACCAAACCGCAGCTATACAAGATTTTTATCAGTGCCCGTATCAGAGCAAAGCGGAAAGAACATGTTTTCCAAAGCTCAGGAAATATTTAATGGCGAAGGATCTTATAACAGAAATGATTATAAATATAATTTAACCAATAATAACTGTAATCAAAATGCACAAGTAATATTAGGTGAAGCTAAATTAGATTTCACTTTATCGGGCACACCTTTAAAAAATATGGGAGCTGCAGCCGGTGCTGCTCAGGTATTTGACGATATGTTAATAACCGCTCCTGCTTCCGAAATGATAACTGACAAACTGGGAGTAATTCCCAGAGAAGCATATGATGCGGGCCTTAAGCAGTGGAATAATATTGATGGATTTGAAAGTGGTAAATTTATAAAAACGTCATCTGGAGGACGTGGCTGGTAAGAGTGGACTCAGTTAATCACTATAATCACAGTTTTAATAAGTTAATTTGTGGATATTGTGGTACTTAAAATATATTTCTTGTTGGCAGAGATGGTCTTTATGGCAAAAGTTTTTTTAAGAAAATCATATGACAAAAAAACTTTGGTTCTTGAGTCTGCGGAAATTATTTTATGATGGCTTATTTTTTTGGTGAAGCAGGTGGGAACAAAAAATTAGTTTAAATAAGGCTTTTTGGAAAAGATTTGCAAAAGTAAGACGTAATTAGAGGATTTAATAAATTTAGTTTTTTGAACTGTATCTTTTTTTTAAGTATCAGCTCTATTTTTTTATTATGGCTTGTAAAGCAAATTATTCTGCCAAATAAAAATAAATTGCTTATGAAGAACAATATAAATATAACTCCCGATAACAGGGACCCTATATTTTCATACCAGCCCCTCTGGGGAAGCTGGACCATTGACTCCCTTATAGGTGAGGGCAGCTACGGTAAGGTATATAAAGCCACCAGAACTGACATGAGCCATTCATTTACCTCTGCAATTAAAATAATCCGAATACCTTCTGATGAACAATACAGGCTGGCATTGTCATCAATTGGAGATGACGCGGCTGCTCTTAAAGTTTATTTTGCTGAAATAGCAGATTATATTTTAAATGAGATAAATCTTCTTTACACACTTAGATCAAATCCCAATATCATAACTTATGAGGATCACATGGTAAAAGAAAAGGAGAATCCTCTGACATGGGACATAATAATAAGGATGGAATATGCAGAGTCTCTCCCGCTTTATCTTTCAAAAAAAATTTTAAACCGTGAAATGATAATCAGACTGGGAATTGATATTTGCAGTGCCATCGATGCATGTGTTAAAAACAATATAATACACAGAGACATAAAAGATGAAAATATATTTATTTCCAAAGAAAATATATTCAAGTTAGGTGATTTTGGCATTGCAAGAGAGCTCTCTAAGAGCGGTAAAGCAGCTTCGATGAAGGGGACTCCCATATTTATGTCACCTGAAGTATTTTTTGGTAAAAAATACGACATAAGATCAGATATATATTCGCTTGGAATAGTAATGTATAAGCTCTTAAATAAAGGCAGAGTTCCTTTTATGCCGCCATATCCTGACAAGGTAAGCTACACTACCAGTGAGGCCGCAATGACAAAAAGGCTTTCCGGAGAAAACTTTCCATTCCCAACTCATTCGGGAAAAATATTAGGAGACATAGTTCTTAAAGCCTGCTCCTTTAAAAAAGAAGACAGATACAGCACTGCCCTTGAGATGAGGCAGGTGTTATTAAATGCATTAGATGTTTTGGATAGTGCAGCGCTTAATGAAAATATTACTTTCCTCTATGGTGAAGATAAGCCAGACAAGAAAAACAGCACCATTAATATATTTGATATACCCGCATCGTCAGTTAATAAAGAAAAAGGATTTAGTGTTAAAGAGTATAAGAAAGAATGGATAGTAAAAGAGGATAACACAGACGATAAACCTGTTGGGGTAAATAAATTAGGTGTTTTTGCTGCTTTGTTTAATAAATCAAAGGATAAAAAAGACAGCGATATAATATCTGAAAAATTACCTGGGGAAATAAAAACGGATTCAAAAAATAATACTGATCTGGTAAAGGAACTAAAAGAACAATTAGGCAGCGATAACGGAGATGCTGTCGCGATCGCAAAGACAGATCCTTTTTTTAAAGCGATAAAGAAAATAAAAAAGACAGGGTTAATATATTCCCTTGTTGCGGTTGTCATGCTGGTTGTAATAATTGTTTTGGTAGTTAATCTTAAAAGTAAAAATACCAAAGTATCTGAATCTGCGGCTGCTGTAACTACATCCTCACCTGTTTTAGAGACAACGCCTGCTACTATTGCAACAACTGCATTGGAAGCTGATGCAAAATCTAAAATTGTCTTTAACTCAAATCGTGATGGTTCCTATAAAATCTATGCAATGAATACCGATGGCTCTACAGAGTTAAATCTTTCAAATAACCAGGCAGGTAATTCAAATGACTGCTACCCTTCCTTTTCACCTGACGGATCTAAAATTGCCTTTAGTTCCGATCGTGACGGAAATAGTGAAATCTATCTAATGAATAAAGACGGCTCGGGGCAGACAAGACTTACAAATAATATTATGCATGACTGGGACCCGTCTATTTCACCTGTCGGATCCAAAATTGCTTTTAGCTCTGACCGTGACGGAAACTATGAAGTTTATATTATGAATACAGATGGTTCGGAGCAGACAAGACTTACAAATAAACCTGAAGTTGATGAGTATCCCTCCTTTTCATTTGATGGAACTAAAATCGCCTTTAGCTCTGAACGAGATGAAAACAATGAAATATATATTATGAATGCAGATGGTTCGGAGCAGACAAGACTTACAAATAAAACCGCAGAAGACCTGTACCCATCTTTTTCACCTGATGGAACTAAAATTGCTTTTTGCTCTAATAGAGACGGAAACTATGAAATTTATATTATGAATACAGACGGCTCAGATCAGATAAGACTAACTGAGAAATCTGAGGTTGATGCATACCCTTCTTTTTCGCCAGACGGTTCCAAAATTGCCTTTAGCTCCGGTCGTGAGGGAAATATTGAAATATACATAATGAATACAGATGGCTCGGAGCAGACAAGACTTACAAATAATGCAGCATATGACTTTGCGCCTTCTTTTATACCTTTACTGGAAAATAATAAAACAGGAATAAATGTACCGGAAACAACAGATCCAAAGACAGAAGCAACAGATCAGTTGCAGCAGACAAATCAATAGAGTAAAAGGCTCCAGATTTATAAAATACCGAAAGCTGTTTAAAGAAAATGCAGAATCAACCTGCAAAAGGAGTAAAAATTTAAAAAGGCTAGTTATTCTAACTTTAAATTATAATTAATAAAAATAATCCTGAAAGAGAAAAAATGGAAACGAAATCTTATAGTATTTTAGATATCGGATCAAAAAGAAAAGTCAATGAAGACAGCCTGGCGATATTTACACCTGAAAATGAGAAACAACTCAACGATAAAGGAAGCATCTATATTGTTGCTGACGGGGTGGGGGGTTTAAATAAAGGAGATGTTGCAAGCAGGACCGTAGTTGAAACAGTTAAAACGGAATATTATAAGTCTCCCTCAAATGACATTAAAGAATCCTTAAAATATGCCATTAATAAAGCCAATATGAAATTAATAAATATGAGAGAAGGGGAAGAAAAACTTGCCTCTACTCTGGTATGCGCTGTTGTAAAAGACAATACTGCATATATTGCAAATGTTGGAGACAGCAGGGCTTACTTGTTTAGAAATAATAAATTAATAAGAAAGACTGATGACCATTCTTTTGTCGGAGAAAGAATGAGAATGGGAGAGCTGACTGAAGAAGAAGCAAGGCTTCATCCAAGGAAAAATATTATATTAAGGTGCCTGGGTGATATTAAAAACCTGGAAATTGATTTTTTTAAAGTTACACTCGAAGAGAAAGATAAATTACTGCTTTGCACTGACGGTCTTTGGGGTGAACTGCCGCACAAAGTTATGGAAAAAACGTTAAATACCAAAGTCGAAAGCAGCCTTGAAAATCTAAAAAAGAAGGTTTACGAAAATGGGGCCAATGATAATATAGGTGCAATTTTAGTTGATATTATTAAACTAGACATTCTTAAAGAAAAAGTTATTCCCGAAAGATCAAAATTTATCAAAATTGCTTTAGGTCTGGTAGCAGGATTTGCAGTTATTTTCTTAATTTTATCGATCTACTTTGGTGTTAATCTTTATGATTTTGAAAAACCGTCTGCAAAAATTATCATTAATCCTGATCTTAAAAAAGGCCAGATACCGGCTGAGTTTAAGTTTGACGGCAGCACTTCAACCGATAACAAAGAAATTACCTCTTACTTATGGTCTGTAGTCGGGGTTAATAGTAAAAAAACATTGTCTTTTTACACAGGGTCATTTACTAATAAATTTGAAATCCCTGATACATATAATGTCAAACTTATATGTATAGATAAATACGGAAATCAATCCAAAGAAGCAGTTGAAACAATAACTGTCGAGGATAACGAAAAACCTGCTTTGGATATTTTACTTTCAGATGCATCAAATGAGTATTATCTTGGATATGACAAATTTGCAAATTTTAAAATTAACGTTTCGGACAATTTCAAGCTGGCAAAAGTTACAGTTTCTGAAATGCAAACCGGAAAGCTTTTAAAAGAATTTCCTGCTGTTGATAAAAACTGGAATTACTCCTACTCGTATGAAATTAAAAAAGCAGGTGATATTTCCTTGAGAATTACTGCAGCGGATGTGTCCGGAAATGAATCATTAAAAGACCTGCCTCTAAGGATCTTAAAAGATGATACATCTCCGCTGATTGAATCTATTACCGTAAATGGCGGTGATCTGGCTTCAGTAAATATTTTAAAAAATGGAGCTGTTGTTGAATTAAGAGCTAATGTTAAAGATGATAAGGAAATATCCAAAATAGAATTTAATAATGGAGACATAACCTTAGGAACAGTAAATAACGCACCATATAAATATTTTTGGAAAATAACTGAGCCAGGAGAATATATCATAACTGTAGCTGCTTATGACAAAGATAATAATAAATCCACTACTGAAAGAAAAATTACAGTTGTTTTGTCAGGTTATACTGTTTATGCAAATGGTTTAATCCAGGATAGTGAAATATATATTGTTAATTTGGAAACTGATAAAAAAGATAAATTAACAAATAATTTTTATGAAGACATAAATCCTGTTTTGTCAGTAAATGAAGACCTTATCTATTTTGTTTCAAAAAGAAACGGGTATTACGAGCTATATTCCATGCAGCTTAACGGTGAAGAACAGCAGCAGATATCAAATTTTAACAGTATAAATAAAATTTTGATTTTGCCTGCAATTAATAAAGACGATCTGATGATAAGATTTGAAAATGAACCAGATAATAGTTTATATATATTTAGCATAACAGACAAATCAACGAGGAAAATTTAATCAGGGATATTATAGTTTAATAATAAGAACTACAGGCTTTAATCCAGAATGATGTGCGGGGAAATGATTGTCAGTTAGCTTGCGGGTAGTTGGCTGTATGGACAAAAAGTTGTCTCTAAAAATGTTTGAGCATAAACTCTTAACTTGTCTGGGTATTTGCAAAGATTTAAAAAGTAGCTCTAATATGCCAAAAGTGAAATTATAAAGTAGTCAGCCATATGTCTGATTATTTAAAAGAAGCCTGATATGCTTAAATAGCAGACAATGTTTTAATATAGAAAAGCGAAAAATATGAAAATAAATATCTATTTCAATCAGATCCAAATCGGAGAATTTAGTGAAGATATAGATTTGATGAAAATAGGAAGGGGACCTGATAATAATATTGTTTTGCAGGACTATAAATCTTCAAGAAGTCACTCTGTAATTGTGAAGCAAAAAAATATTTATAAAATTCAGGATCTAAATTCAACTAATGGAACATATGTTAACGGTAGTAAAATAAATCCAAATATTTTTTATAATTTAAACCCAGGCGACATAATAGGTATAGGGGATACGGTTTTAAGACTGGCAGAAACAGGGAGTAATAAAAAAAGCAAACTGGTTGTCCCGCTGACTATAGCAGCTGTTTTTGTTGTAGTGGCCGGTTTAATATTTGGCATAGCTTTTGCCAATAAACAAATTACTGATGATGCCACCAAAACTACAATTGCCGGGGATGCCAGTTCATCAACTATTGCCGGTGATTCCAGTTCAACCTCAACAATCGGCAGCAATATAACCAAAACGACAACTGCTGTTACTGATACAACTACAGCGGTAAACAATAATGGCGTTTTGGTAATTGAAAATCTTCTGCCCTCCGTTGTCGATGTTTACTGCAAATTTAATAATGGAGAGGAAGGCACTGGATCAGGAACTGTCTTTTCTGCTGATGGCTATATTATTACTAATTACCATGTTATCAAGGATACCCAGAGTATTGTTATCCAGACAAAAAATAATGAGCAGCTGGAGGCCGAAATAGTTTTTACAAATGAATCTCACGACATAGCTTTACTTAAAGTAAATTCAATCTCTCTGATCGTCCCCAGTTTTGGCAGTTCAGGTAATTTAAGATTAGGCGAAGAAGTTATAGCAATCGGAAGTCCACTTGGCCTGTCAAGCACCGTTACAAAGGGAATTGTTTCAGCAAGAAGAGATTTATTAAATGAAAAGCTTCGATTAGGTGATAATAATTATATTACCATATCTATTCCTGAAGCTATTCAGCATGATGCTGCTTTAAATCAGGGCAATAGCGGCGGACCGTTATTTAATGGCAAAGGAGAAGTTATTGGAATTAATGAAATGATGTTTAGCCTTTCCGGATCAGATTCCGGGCTAAATGTCGCAATACCTATTGATCTTATTCTTCCGGAGATTTCTGTTTATCTCAGTTAAAACAAGCTTGGCATGATTATTTGATAAAAAATATAGTTATTTTATATATTTAAATAATTTAGAATGGGCGGGTTAGTGCTATCGTCAAAAACAATTACAGAGAAGGACAGCATACTTTATTTACAGATAATTTATTTTTTGGTTTGTTGTTTGAGAATGACCAAATTGCTCTATTTATTTTTTATAGTTTAATTAAAAATTTTTTAAATAGACAATATAAATAAGGAAAAATAAAGGAAAACAAATGATTGGTACTCAGATAGGCAATTATAAGATTAAAGAATTTATAGCATCAGGCGGAATGTCAAATGTTTATCTGGCAACAAATATAAATGATGCAAGAGAAGTTGCAATAAAAATACTTAAAAAATCTTATACTAATGATAACGAATACATCGAAAAGTACTTCAATCGCGAAATCAATATTACTAAATCTTTAGATCATCCCAATATAATAAGACTCCTTGGTTACGGAAAACATGATGAAAGTTATTATATTGTCTATGAGTTTGTGCTTGGCAGCACTTTAAGTAAATACATTTCCCGCAACAGACCCCCTGTTTCACAGATAGAAAAAATTGCAGAATCAATTTTAAATGCTTTGTCGTATGCGCATTCAAAAGGAATTATCCACAGAGATGTCAAGCCACAAAATATTCTTGTTTCAACTGCAGGTGAAATTAAAATAACTGATTTCGGAATTTCAAAGGCTATTTCATCATCTACAATTACAAATACTGGTTTGTTTTTAGGCTCTCCGGGGTATATTTCTCCAGAGCAGGCTGATCCTGATATTTTAAAAGGCCAGGAAATAGATTACAGAAGTGACATTTATTCATTTGGCATACTTCTTTTTGAAATGCTTACGGGAAGACTGCCATTTATATCTGATACTCCATGGGGAATAGTAAACAAACATCTTAAAGAAGAGCCGCCTGATGTAAGGCAGCTTGACAGCAGTATACCTGATTATTTGTCTTATATTGTAATGAAATGCCTTAAAAAGGACAGAAACAAGAGATTTAACAATGCAAATGAAATTATCCAGGTACTGAGAAGTAAAAATAAACCTCTTGCATCGGATTTTCATATAGATATTGTTTATCCAAATATAGATACCAGTCATTATGATTATTCAGCTTCCAATGCCCAGACTATTTACACGAATCCAAACGTTGCTCCTGTTTATTTAACACCAAAAAGTATGGACAATTATAAATCAACAAAACCTGCAGATATTTATTCAAACTCTATTCCCGTCTGGAAAATTGTTTTATTTTCTATAATTACTTTAGGTCTTTATAATCACTACTTGTACTATAGGAACTGGAGGTATCTGAGGGAAGTTTTAGGAATTGATATAAAACCGGGATTAAGAACTTTTGGGCTCTTTGTGCCAATACTTTCATGGATTTTAATCTATAAACAGTTTAAATATATCCGTAACCTTGTTTATAATGAGACGGTAAAAAGTTTTTCCCCGGGTGGAATGCTTGCAATATATATTGCAGCTAATATACTGAGCGGGGTATCTTTTTATATGCCCCGATACAATATATTGAGCTATATCATCAGATTAGATCTATTTCGCTATACCAGACTACTTGATGCACTTTTACTTTGTTTACCAGTAATGCTGTATCTTATACCGCTGATAATAGTCCAGAAGAATTTTAATAATTACTGGGGGAAAACTCAAACATCGCTTAAGTTAAGGCACAGACTAACTGTGGGTGAGATCATGATCCTTGGCATATTATTTATTTATTTTGTGTATGCCTTATTTATCTCGTAATGTTTACCATAAGCATGGCTGATGTTTTTAGTTTTATCAAGGGACAACCAATGGTCGCCCCAACATAATAGCTAAGTTTTTTAAGCAAAATTTATATCTATGGTTTTAAATTTTTATCTGTCTCCCAGTTATCTTAGTGCAAAATAAAATGGAAACAAAATATATTAAAAAATTCAAATTAATAGAGCTAATTGGAACAGGCGGGATGTCAAATGTTTATATGGGAAGAGACGAAACTACCGGGATGCTTGCTGCTGTTAAAATCTTTAAATCTGATCATATCCAGAACACAGAGTTTCTGGAGAAATATTTTAACAGAGAAATAAAAGTAACTAAATTATTAAATCATAAGAATATCGTCAAGCTTTTAGATTATGGCAGCACAGGCAGTTTATACTACTTAATATATGAATTAATACAGGGCGTAAGTCTTGATATTTATGCCAAAAGACAAAAAAACTTTTCTATTTCCCATATAGAAGAGATAGCGATACAAATACTCGATGGTTTAAATTACGCACATAATAAAAATATCGTGCATAGAGATATTAAACCAAAAAATATATTGGTCACATATGACGGAATGGTAAAGCTGGCGGATTTTGGTATATCAAAATTATTATCAAGTGCAACAATGACAGAAACAAATGCATTTATTGGTTCACCCCATTATATTTCACCCGAACAGGCAGAAGGCAAGACTGTTGGTTTTACTACCGATATCTACTCTTTTGGTATCCTGCTTTATGAGTTAATCGCAGGTAAGCCTCCTTTTATTGCAGATAATCCCTGGGCTATTGTACACAAACACCTATATGATAAAGTTCCTGATATTAGAGATTTTAATAATAATGTACCGGTATATCTTATCGATATTTTTAACAAGTGCCTTGAGAAAGATCCCGATAGAAGATTTAATAATGTTAAAAGCATTGTAAAAGCTTTAAGTGAGGGCAGCGGCAAAAGTTACGAATTCCTGGAGTATGGAAAAACTGAAAAAGAAAAAAATACCAGTTTTCCTGTTGAAACTGAAATCTATAATCAGAGCTTGCAATCTCGCCAGAATCAGCGATTGCAATACCTTAGAGATGGCTATGATATTTTGGATGATAGAGAACAGCCTGAAGATTTTAACAGAGGGCTATCTTTGGAATCTAAAAAAAATACAGTGTTCATTAGCAAAGACGACGATAGATTAAATGACTTTTCGAAAGAAGTGACAGTAATACAAAAGCAGTATTCCTTCCCACAGCATTTAAAAATTAAGCACATAAGTAATTATAGTATTAAGGGTGCAAACAGAGTATATGTTGAAAACGACACTGCTTTTGTATCTTCTGCAAGCGGTTTTTATATTCTTGATGTAAAAAATATTGAAAAGCCAAAAGTAATTACAAAAATAGAGTTATTGTTTGAATGTACTTTTTTTAAGAAAATAAGTAATTTTCTTTTTCTGGCCACAGAAAATGGTGAATTATTAATTTATGAATTAAAAACAGTATCATATGAATCCGAAGTTTGTAAGTTTATCAGTGTAACAGCAATAAATGGCAGAACAACAGGTATGGATATTTATCAAAGAAATGTATGCATTACCAGCATGGCAGGATCAGTCCAGATTTTAAATTTAGACAATAATATGAATTTTAAAAATAAATATTTTATTGAATTACCAAAATATCATAAAGATATAGCAGTATTAAAAGACTGTGCATATATCGCTAATGCTGATGATGGAATATATATGATTGATTTCACCAAAAAAAATGAATTTAATTTTTTGAAAAATTTTTATAATAAAAATAATTGCTGGATTGAGTCATTGCAGATAAGCAATAATTTACTATATGCATCAGATACAAATAAATGTTTACTTGTTTTTGATATCTCAAATGAGGAATATCCTATTTTAATCAAAGAAAACTATATCCAGGATATCTGGGAGTTTCACCTGGGAAAGCCTTACCTGGCGGTTAAAAAAAGGGAAAAAGGATTTTCAATATATTATACTGACGATAGCTTGAATTTTGCTTTTATGGCAGATTTTAAACAGGGACTGACTTATATTGAAGATGTTTTTATAAATAATGACCGCATATTTGTACTTGATAAAAAAGAGGGGCTCATTATTTATAAGATAGACTGATTTTTATTAGTTTAATTTATTTACAGACTCAAAATTTAATAAATTATTTTAATTTTATCAACCTCTGTTTTTATTTTAGTTGTAAAAAAATTTAAATTTAACTTACTTATGGATAACCAGATATCACATTACAAAATTATCTCCAAAATCGCCTCAGGTGGCATGGCAAATGTATTCCTTGCCCAGGACACCACCACCAACACAAAAGTCGCCATAAAAATACTAAAAGAAGAAGTATCAGCCAAAGAAAAAATCCTTGAGCGCTTCACTCAGGAAGGCCTACTAAATCTTAATCACCCAAACATTGTAAAAATCTTAGATGCCGGAGTCCATGAAAACACCCCCTATATTGTAATGGAATATATTGAAGGACGTGATCTTGAAGCCCTAATAAAAGACAAAAAAAGACTTTCAGTACATGAAGCACTCTCAATATTTTCCCAGCTACTATCAGCCTTGTCATACGTTCATAGCTTTGGCATAATACACCGTGACATAAAACCCAAAAATATCCTTATAGACAAATCAGGTAAAGTAAAACTAACAGATTTTGGAATAGCAAAATCTCTCTATTCACATGTAAAAACATCAACAGGAGGATACCTTGGTGCTCCCGCATATTCATCCCCTGAACAAATGGATGGCCTTGCTCTTGATAATCGCTCAGACATATATTCCCTTGGTATTACTCTCTATGAAATGCTATCAGGTATTACTCC
>Ga0247841_10007911_pt1 | contig 15541 bp, 15 predicted proteins | sample LaCruzMarch2015__2_FD_192410 | JGI IMG/M metagenome (GOLD analysis project Ga0247841, IMG submission 192410) | Freshwater microbial communities from meromictic Lake La Cruz, Castile-La Mancha, Spain - LaCruzMarch2015_18m | ecosystem: Environmental > Aquatic > Freshwater > Lake | place: Spain...
TTAAGGGAAAATACGGAAGTTGTTTTTGGTTATCCGGGCGGAGTGTTATTGCCAATTTTTGACGCAATTTATCAGTCAAAATTAAAGCTGATGCTTGTGCGCCACGAACAGGGTGCGGCACATATGACCGACGGTTATGCCCGTTCAACAGGCAAAACAGGTGTTTGCCTTGCCACATCTGGACCAGGGGCAACAAACTTAGTTACGGGTATTGCAACAGCTTATATGGATTCAATACCAATGGTTGCTTTCACCGGTCAGGTTGCAACAAACCTTATAGGTAACGACGCTTTTCAGGAAGCTGATATTATAGGTATAACAAGGCCAATAACAAAGCACAATTTTTTGGTTAAAGATGTTAAAGACCTTGCACGCACAATTCGTGAGGCATTTTATATCGCATCTACCGGCAGGCAAGGCCCAGTGCTTGTTGACATACCAGTTGATGTTCAAAGGGCTCAGACAGAATTTGAGTGGCCAGAAAAAGTGGAAATTCGCTCATATAGCCCAAACTACAAAGGTCATGCCGGGCAGATAAAAAAAGCGGCGCAGGCAATAAATGAAAGCAATAGTCCGGTGTTGTATATTGGCGGTGGAATAATTACCGCAAATGCTTCCAAAGAAGTTACCGAACTTGCCCAAAAAGCAGGCATACCGGTTACAAATACTTTGCTTGCTATAGGTGCTTTCCCGCCAAGCTCGCCTCTTTATATGGGTATGCTTGGTATGCATGGAACATATTGTGCGAATATGTCAATACAAAACTCCGATTTAATAATTGCCGTTGGCTCTCGTTTTGATGATAGGTGCACAGGCAAGCTTTCGGCATTTGCGCCAAAGGCAAAAATAATTCACATTGATATTGACCCTACATCAATATCAAAAAGTGTTTTTGCCGATATCCCGGTTGTGGGCGATGCAAAGCAGATATTGACAGAGTTAATCAAAGAAGTCAAGAAAAATTCTCATCCAAAGTGGATTGCCCAAATTGAGGCATGGATGAAAAAGAACCCTCTTTCGTATAAAGATGATTTGAAACTTCGGCCGCAGTATGTTATAGACAAAATATCCCAGCTTACAAAAGGTGAGGCGATAGTTGTTACTGAAGTTGGACAGCACCAAATGTGGAGTGCCCAATTTTACAAAGCAATCGCGCCTCGTTTGTTTTTAAGCTCAGGAGGGCTCGGCACTATGGGTTTTGGTTTTCCCGCGGGAATTGGCGCAAAAACCGCAAACCCCGATAAAGATGTTATAATTATTGCCGGAGATGGTTCATTTCAAATGAACATACAAGAACTTGCCACGGCGGTTGTTAACAACATCAATGTTAAAATAATTATTCTAAACAACGAATATCTTGGTATGGTGCGTCAGTGGCAAGAGATGTTTTATGGTAAAAGATATTCACACACTTGCTTAAAAAGAGGCCCTGAATGTTCTTTTCGTTGTTCAAAGCCGGGTCAGAATCATGCGGGCTGTAAACCGGCCTATGTGCCCGATTTTGTTAAGGTTGCGCAGGCCTATGGAGCAGTTGGCATTAGGGTTGATGCAAAAAAAGATGTTATGCCAACATTAAAAAAATATCTTAAAATGGAAAAAGTTGTTTTAATAGAGTTTATGGTTGAACAAGAAGAAAATGTGTTGCCAATGGTTCCAACAGGTGCGGCTTTAGACGAAGTCATAACACATTTGGCATAGTTTTCTTATTGTTAACTTTAAAGTGAAATACCAAGTCTCGCCATAGGCGAGACGTCCGCCTCGCCAAATTTGAAGAACAAATTTGGAGGGCGAGACCTCGCCCAAGGGGCGGGCGATATAGGAGGTATAAATGAAGCACACGATATCGGTACTTGTTGAAAATAAGTTTGGTGTTTTGGCGCGCATAGCAACACTTTTTGCCGCCCGTGGTTTTAATATTGACTCCCTTGCGGTTGGTGAAACAGAGAATGTTGATGTTTCACGTATGACAATAATTGTTAACGGTGATGAGCGCATATTAGATCAGGTAGAAAAGCAGTTAAATAAATTAGTTGATATTATAAAAGTGAGCGACTTCAGCTCTGCCGGGCATGTTGAACGCGACTTGGCGTTAATAAAAGTTAAAACCAATAAAACTAACCGTTCAGAGATAATGCAGATAACAGATATTTTTCGTGCAAAGATAATAGATGTGGCCGCGCAATCAGTTACAGTGGAAATTACAGGCGATGAAGAAAAAATAACCGCACTTGTTAGTATGCTAAAACCATTTGGCATTAAGGAAATGTGCAGAACTGGAATAATAGCTATGGCAAGAGGGTAAAAAAACAGGAGGGTGTAAAAATGGCAACAAAGATGTATTACGACAAAGACGCAGATTTAAATCTTTTGAAGGGCAAAAAAGTAGCAATAATTGGTTATGGCAGCCAGGGTCATGCTCAGGCATTGAACCTAAAAGAATCCGGAGTAAATGTTGTTATAGCCGAATTGCAGGGTTCCGACAACTACAACAAAGCGGTTGAAGCAGGTTGGAAGCCGTTAAGTGCTGCTGAAGCAACAAAAGGTGCCGACTGGGTTCAGATGCTTGTTGCCGATGAAGTTCAAAGCAAAGTTTGGAATAGTGAAATAAAACCAAACATAAAAAAAGGTGCGACACTTGGTTTCTCTCATGGTTTTAATATCCGTTTTGGTCAAATTGTTGCCCCAAAAGACGTCAATGTGGCAATGGTTGCTCCAAAAGGCCCAGGCCATTTGGTTCGCAGAATGTATGAAGAAGGCAAGGGTGTGCCATGCCTTATAGCAATTGAACAAGATGCAACTGGCAACGCAAAAGAAATGGCGCTTGCTTATGCAAAAGGTATTGGCGGCACAAGAGCAGGCGTGCTTGAAACAACCTTTGCCGAAGAAACCGAAACAGACCTTTTCGGTGAACAGGTTGTGCTTTGCGGCGGCCTTGTTGAACTTATAAGAGGCGGTTTTGAAACACTTGTTAATGCCGGTTACCAGCCGGAAATTGCATACTTTGAATGCTTGCACGAAGCGAAACTTATCATAGATATGATTTATGAGGGTGGAATATCGTGGATGAATTATTCTATATCCGATACTGCGGAATATGGTGAGTATGCAGTTGGGAAAAGAATCGTAAACGAAGAAACCCGCGCAGAAATGAAAAAAGTTCTTGCAGAAATAAAATCGGGTAAGTTTGCAAAAGAATGGTTGCTTGAAAACCAGACAAATAGGCCAATGTTTAACCAGTCGCGAAAGGAAGTATCCGAAAGTCAAATTGAAAAAGTTGGCAAAGGCCTTCGTGCAATGATGCCGTGGATGAGACAGAGATAAATTTACGGTACTAATTACGGAAGAGTCCGCCTGCCGGCTAAACCCGTATTTTGTAATAGGTTTGTGAACCGAGGCGAAAGAGATGGAGGCAGTTTTGACGTAAAAATTGTAGCGAATGGTTATTCCATTTGCAAGGTTTTTGCGGAAGAAAATGTCCCATATCTTTTGACGAATTCCAAATCTTATTGCAAAATCCGGGTTCAATGGTGGTGGGCGGGCTCTTGTTTTACAAAAGTGAAGTGAAATGATAAGAATAAACAATACAACACTCAAAAGGATACTTTTAATAAGTGCGATAGCTTTGCTTATTGGCACTGTATTCTATATTTTATTAAATATACTTATAGATGCCGCCGTACACACAAAAAAAGCTGTGCTTGTGCCCGATTTAAACGGCAAGTCGTTAAATGAAGCTTTAAGTGTTGCATCTAACGCTAACTTAGGCATAAAAAAAGAAGGTGAAGATTTTGACCAAAAATTTCCAGCAGGCACAGTTTTAAGGCAAAACCCTCCTGCCGGTATGACAGTCAGAGAAGGTAAATTTATAAAAATTACCGTAAGCCGCGGTGGCGCTGTAATTTTTGTACCTGATCTTTTAAACCAGCCAGTCAGGTCTGCAGAAATATCGTTGCGTTCAACTGCTTTAACACTTGGAGAGGTCACATCTAAATTTTCTTTAAAAGTTTCAAAAGGTGAAGTTATTTCGCAAGATCCTGCATCGGGTTCTATCGCTGAAAAAGGCGCTTTGGTAAACATTGTTGTATCTGCAGGCGAACCACCTGAAAACATAAAACTAATGCCTGACTTTACAAATAAAAATATAGAAGACGCAAGGCGCTGGGCGCAAAAGGAAAACTTTAACTTGATTGTTTTAGAAGAGAAAGCGCTAAATATTTCCGCTGGAACTATTATAAAACAAAGCCCCGGTTGCGATGAACAGCTTAGCGATGGTGCCCAAATAACGCTGACGGTGTCATTTTCCGATAATAACCCTGCGCGTTTGCAAGGCAATAAAATATTTTATTACGAAATATCACAAGGTGGGCAAGAGCGTTTTATACGTATAATTTTGCTTGATTCAAATGGCGAAAGAGAAATATTTTCTGGTTCACGCGCACCGGGCACAAAATTAGAAGTTCCTTATGACTCTGCCGGGCAAGCTCGCCTGCGCGTATTTATAAATGGCATACTTGTTGAAGAAAGAGAAGAAAAATAAGGTGAAAAATATGAACATAAAAAAATATATAAGGCCGTGTTGTAATAGCTTTGAACCATACTCTGCTGGTAGGCCGATAGAACAAATTAAGCGCGAACTTGGGCTTAAAAAAGTTGTAAAACTTGCCTCAAACGAAAACCCGCTTGGGCCTTCAAAACGCGCGATAGTGGCAATGAAAAATGCGGCAAGTAAAGCGTATTTCTATCCCGATTCAAACTCTTATGAGCTAAAAAATGCGCTAAGTAAAAAGTTTAAAGTGCCAATGCCGCAAATATTGCTTGGTGCAGGCTCAGATGAAATTATTGAGCTTATCGCTAAAACTTTCTTTAACCCGGGCGATGAAATAGTTGTTTCAGAGAGTACCTTTGTAAGATATAAAATGGTCGGTGACCTTATGGGTTGCAAAGTTGTAAGTGTTCCAATGAAAAATTATACGCACAACTTAAGCGCAATGTTTGCCAGGGTAAATCGTAAAACAAAGGCTGTTTTTATTGCAAACCCAAATAACCCAACTGGCACATATAACACCAAAAGTGAAATTGAAGGGTTTTTAAGCGTGCTTTATAGAAAGTTTGGCAGCGCAATGCCAATAGTTGTTATTGACGAGGCCTACTATGAGTTTGCGAGCATAAACAAAGATTATCCGCAAACACTCAAGTTAATTGAAAAGTATCCTCAGCTTATTGTGTTGCGCACATTTTCAAAAGTATACGCTCTTGCAGGCTTACGTGTTGGTTATGGTTTTGCGTCACAAGAAATTGCAGGTTATATAGATAGAATTAGGCCGCCATTTAATATAAACACTCAGGCGAATGTTGCCGCTGTTGTAAGCTTGCAAGATAATTCACAAGTTGCAAAAAGCATTGCGCTTGTAGAAAAAGAAAAAAAGCGGCTCTATAAGTTTTTTAATTCTTTAAATATAGAGTATATTCCTTCAGTCGGAAACTTTATACTTATAAAAACCGCTCCCAAAAAAGGAACAGAGGTTTTTAAAGAGTTGTTAAAAAAAGGCGTAATAACGCGTGCCATGGATGAATATAATCTTTTTGATTTTTTGCGTGTAAGTATTGGTCTTGTTGCTGAGAACACATTTTTTATGAAAGCGTTTAAACCCGTATTTTGTAATAGGTTTAAGAACCGAGGCAAAAGAGATGGAGGCAGTTTTGACGCAAAAATTGCAGAGAATGGTAATTCCATTCGCAAGGTTTTTGCGGAAAAAAGTGTCCCATATCTTTTGACGAATTCCAAATCCTATTGCAAAACACGGGTTAAAGAGGTAATTAATAAATGATAATTACGCTAAAGCGGGGTGCAGAAAAAAAAGATGTGGATGCGGTAATTAATAAAATAAAAAAGTTAAAGTACTTGCCGCACATTTCAAAAGGCAAAGATGTTACTATAATAGGTATGATTGGCGAGCGCGCCGAAATACACAAAGAAGCCTTTGAAGCGCTTACGGCGGTTGAACACATAAGCGAGATAGAAAAGCCATATAAACTTGCCAGCCGCGATTTTAAAAAAACAAACACAATCATTAAAATTGGGAAGCTTGAAATTGGAAGCAATAAAGTTGTTGTAATGGCTGGCCCATGCGCGGTTGAAGCAAAAGGCATCACAATCAAAGCGGCACAAATTGTAAAAGCGTGCGGTGCAAGTGTGTTGCGTGGCGGAGCATTTAAACCAAGAAGTTCACCATACGCTTTTCAGGGACTTAGCGAAAAAGGTTTGATAATTTTATCGGAAGCTAAAAAACAAACCGGCTTAGCAGTTGTAAGCGAGGCAATGACAATAGCTGAAGTTGCGCTTGTTGCAAAGTATTGCGATATAATTCAAATTGGCGCGCGCAATGTGCAAAATTATGATTTGTTAAAAGCTGCAGGCAAGCAAAGAAAACCTGTGCTTTTAAAGCGTGGTATGGCAACAACCATAAAAGAATTTTTGCTTTCGGCCGAATATATTCTCTCGCAGGGCAACTACAATGTAATGCTTTGTGAACGCGGGATAAGAACATTTGAAGATTCTACCCGTTTCACGCTTGATTTAAACGCCGTGCCGGTATTAAAAAAAGTCACCCACTTGCCGGTAATAGTTGACCCTTCGCACGGCATTGGTATAAGGGAACATGTGCCAGCAATGGCAAAAGCAGCTTTGGCTTGCGGTGCCGACGGGCTTATAATTGAAGTGCACCCAAATCCGCAAGAGGCACTCTCCGACGGGCCGCAGAGTTTAATGCCCGAACAGTTTGAAGCTTTAATGAATGATTTAAAAGTGCTTGCAAAGGCCATTGGAAGAAGTATCTGATAGTAAAGATATAATTTACGCAAAAATAACTTTGGTACATATAAAATGAAAAAAATTGCAATAATCGGAGTTGGTTTAATAGGCGGTTCGCTTGGTATGGCGCTCAAAGGATGCCACGGTGGTGATTTTTTTGTTATTGGCATCGGCAGAGATATAAAAAAACTCAAACTTGCAAAAAAACTTGGCGCGATAGATGAGTTTTCAACCGAATTTTCTGCCGCATCCAAAGTGGACATAGTTGTTATATGCACACCGGTAGATATAGTTGGAATGATTGTAAAAAATATCTTGCCGCACATTAAAGAAAGCTGCATAATAACCGATGCCGGCGGTGTAAAAGAACTTGTAATTAATGATGTAAAAAAAGTTTTAAAAGAAAAAAAATCAAAAATAAATTTTGTCGGCTCACACCCTATGGCCGGCAAAGAAAAAAACGGCATAAAATCTGCAACTTCCAGACTTTTTAATGGTGCCACAGTTATTTTAACTCCGGAACTATCAAACCAAAAATCATTAAACCTTGTGCGTGAACTTTGGCAAAGTTGCGGTGCAAATGTAATAGAAATGCCTTGCAAAAAACACGATGAAGCTGTTGCGCTTGTAAGCCACATACCACATATAATAGCGTTTTCCATTTCTGAACTATGCGGCAAAAAGTTAAAAAAAATTCCTGAGCTCCTATTAATTGCCGCCAGTTCTTTTAAAGATATTACCCGTGTGGCGCTTTCAAACCCTACCGATTGGGCTGTTATATGCAATTCAAATAAATCCGCACTCAATAACGCACTTGGCAATTTATTAAAAATCCTTTCAAGCTCACATAAAGCTCTTAAAGCAAAAGATAAACTTGAAAAACAGTTTTCAGCAGGGCACAAATCAAAAAAAGAATTCAAGAGCAATAAGAAATGAATTCACATTGGGAATTTTCCCGCGTAAAAAAACTTAGCGGCACAATTAGCGTGCCTGCGGATAAGTCAATAACACATCGCGCGATAATGTTTTCAAGTATTGCAAACGGTGTGTCTCGTATAGAAAATTACCTTGCTTCAGCTGATTGCAAATCTACCATTGATGCTTTCAGCAATATGGGTGTTCTAATAATTCCAGAAGGTAACACTCTCATTATTCATGGACACGGTCTTCGTAGCTTAAGTGTTCCAATTGGACAAATTAATGCCGGCAACTCAGGCACAACTGTGCGTTTGCTTTGCGGCATACTTGCTGGGCAAAATTTCAGCACGAAAATAATAGGTGATACAAGTTTATCTAAACGGCCAATGGGGCGTATAATGAAGCCGTTATCAGAAATGGGTGCGGTTTTTAGCCCGAAAGGAAATAGTCACCTGCCATTTACAATAACCGGCTCAGAAAAATTAAAAGCAATAAATTATAAATCTCTTATTTCAAGTGCTCAGGTAAAATCGTGCGTTTTACTTGCCGGGCTTTACGCAAATGGTGTTACAACATTTAGCGAACCCATAAAGTCGCGTGACCATACCGAAAGAATGCTTAAAGCGCGTGGTGCAAAACTAAAAGTTGATGGCAACACAGTTAGTATTAAAAAAACAAATGAACTAAAAGCAATGAATATGATTGTGCCGGGTGACATTTCATCTGCCGCGTTTTTCATTGTGGCTGGGTTAATTGTTCCAAATTCAAAAATTACTTTAAAAAATGTTGGCATAAACCCGACAAGAGATGGCATAATTGAAATTTTAAAAAATATGGGCGCAAAAATTATTTTGCAAAACAAGCGCGATGTTTGCCGCGAACCTGTGGCAGATATTTTAGTTGAAAACTCCAAGCTTAAAGCGGTTGAATTTGGCAGCGAGATAATTCCACGCCTTGTAGATGAAATACCAATACTTGCGCTTGCCGCAACACAGGCAAATGGCCAAACAAAAATATATGGGGCACAGGAACTTCGTGTAAAAGAAAGCGACCGCATTAAAACCATAGCAAGCGAACTTACAAAAATGGGCGCGGATATAAAAGAAACAGAAAACGGTTTAATAATAAATGGCCCGACAAAGCTAAAAGGTGCTAAAGTTGAAAGCTATAATGATCATAGAATTGCAATGATGCTTTCAATAGCGTCTTTAATTGCTGAGAGTCAAACACAGATAAATGATGTTTTGTGTGTGGATACATCTTATGCAAAGTTTCTAAGTGATTTTGGCAGTATAAAAGGCGCTTAGTTTATGGCAAAAGTAAATGGCAATGGACTGCTTTTCAGAATTGGCAGGTTTGTATATCGTTCTTTGTTTTCAACTCTTTGGCGCGCAGAGGTTATTGGCTTAGAGAATGTACCAAAAACTGGTGGAGTTATAATTGCGCCAAACCACTTAGGTTTAGCCGACCCACCCTTAACAGGTTCTTATTTGAGGCGGCCATTATTTTTTATGGCAAAGAAAGAACTCTTTAAAATTCCTGTGTTTGGTAAGTTAATCTCAATGGTAAATGCCTTCCCTGTTGCACGCAACAAACAGGATATTGGAGCTTTAAGAACAGCAATAAAGTTATTAAAAAGTGGCAATGCTTTGCTTATATTTCCGGAAGGTGCCCGCTCAAGAAACGGCCAAATAGGAAATGCCCGCTCAGGTATAGCTATGATAGCTGCCGCCGCAAATGTGCCGGTTGTGCCAGTAAGAATAATAAACTCAAACAATATGTTAAGGTTTGGCAGAGTAAAAATAGTTTATGGTAGTGCTATGTTGCCACCGGTGTTTGGGCAAAAAGGTGAATATAAAAAATTTGCAGAACAAATAATTGAAGAGATAAAAAAACTTTAAATTTTAAGATTTAAAACAATGAAAATAATAATTGCCGATAAAGCTGGTTTTTGTTTTGGGGTGCGCAGGGCTGTAAGCATTGCCGAAGAGTCGGTAGCAAAAAGAAAAGAAATTTATACTTTTGGGCCGCTAATTCACAACCCTCAGGAAATAGCCCGGCTGGAATCTATTGGTGTAAAAACACTTGATAAGCCAAACTCAAAAAAAGGAAGCGTGCTTGTTATAAGAACGCATGGTATTCCTGACGGTCTGGCTGAAAAGATAAAAGTAAAAGGTGTAAAACTTGTCGATGCCACCTGTCCGTTTGTTAAAAGGGCGCAAGAGATTGTAAAAGACTTTTCCGATAAAGGGTATCAGGTTATTATTGCCGGTGATAGAGAGCATCCAGAGGTAAAAGCGCTAACATCTTACGGTGGGAAGTTTTGCAGAGTTGTTGAAAATGCCGCAGAAGTAAAAAAAATTAAACTAAAAGATAAAATTGGCGTAATAAGCCAAACAACGCAAGACCCATATAATTTTAAAGAAATTGTTGAATGCATAAAAAAATATAGCCTAAGTGCGAAAATACATAACACAATTTGCCGTGCCACTATCGACAGGCAGGAAAGCGCAAGAAAATTGGCAAAAAGGGTTGATTTGCTTATAGTTGTAGGCGGTAAAAACTCGGGCAACACAAGGCGCCTTTATGAAATTGCCTCTGAAATAGTAAAAACCAAATGGATAGAAACGCAAAACGAAATAAAATCACTGTGGTTTGTTGGGGTAAAAACAGTTGGCATAACCGCGGGAGCCTCAACGCCGCATTGGATTATTGAAGAAGTTAAAAATAAAATAGTAAGTGAGCAAGACCGCAGAAAACGGAGGCAAAAATGATTATTCTTACAGGCGGAGCTGGTTTTATAGGCAGTTGTTTTTTGTGGAAACTAAACCAGCTTGGTATTACCGATATTATGGTTGTTGATAACCTTGATTTCAGTGAAAAATGGAAAAACCTGCTTGGCAAAAAGTTTAGCGACTATTTACAAAAAGAAGAGTTTCATAAACTTTTGCTTAGCGGCAAGTTGCCAAAGGTAAAAAAGGTTATTCATATAGGCGCTTGTAGTTCTACAACGCTTTGCGATGGTGATTACTTTATAAAAAACAATTTTGAATTTTCTAAAGATCTTGCAAAGTGGTCAATTAAAAACAAAACAAATTTTTTCTATGCCTCTTCCGCCGCAACTTATGGTGATGGTTTAAACGGCTACGATGATGAGCATAGCAAAGTTTATAATTTGCGGCCATTAAATGTTTATGGTTTTTCAAAGCAGATATTTGATTTGTGGATTTTACAAAACGGCTTGGCAGATAAAACAACGGGTTTTAAATTCTTCAATGTGTTTGGCCCAAATGAATATCACAAAGGTGATATGAGAAGCGTTGTTTGCAAAATGTTCCCGGACGCAAAAGATAAAGGTGTTATGCATCTTTTTAAATCGTATAAAAAGAAATACTCAGATGGCGAGCAACTGCGTGATTTTGTTTACATAAAAGATGTTGTTGAAATTATGAATTTTTTCTTTCAAAACCCTTCTAAAACCGGTATTTACAACATAGGTACTGGCAAGGCAAGGAGCTGGAACGATATTGCAAAAGCGGTGTTTAGCGCACTTGGCAAAACGCCAAAAATTGAGTATGTAGAAATGCCCGAAAATATAAAAGAACGGTATCAATACTTTACCCAGGCCAATATGGATAAAATTAATGCAGCGGGATGTAAACATAAGTTTATGACTCTTGAAGAGTCGGTTAGGGATTACGCTAAGTATTTGCTTAACAATACTTATTTATAATTTATCAATTTCAATTGGAGAAAAAATGAGTTTCAAATATTTAAGAAAATTGCCATCACCAAAAGATTTAATTAGTCAAATGCCTCTGCCGCAGGCGCTGCTGGCCATAAAACAAAACATAGATAAAGAAGTGCGAGATGTATTTGAGCACAAAAGTCAAAAATTTATTTTAATAATAGGGCCGTGTTCCGCCGATAACGAAGATGCCATGGTAGATTACTGTGTTCGTCTTTCAAAGGTTAAGGAAAAAGTATCAGATAGGCTTATTCTTATCCCGCGCGTTTACACAAACAAGCCAAGAACAACTGGTGCGGGTTACAAGGGAATGGCCCATCAACCCGACCCAACAGAAGAACCCAATATGGTAAATGGCATAACAGCCATTAGAAAAATGCACTTACGAGTTATTAAAGAATCTGGTTTTACCGCGGCCGATGAAATGCTTTATCCGGGCAATTATCCGTACCTTGAAGATGTTCTAAGCTATGTGGCAATAGGCGCAAGATCTGTTGAAAACCAACAACATCGCTTAACAGTTAGCGGGTTAAATATTCCTTGCGGAATGAAAAACCCGACCAGCGGCGACCTTACCGTAATGTTAAACTCTGTGCAAGCCGCGCAATTGTCGCATACATTTGCTTATAACTCATGGGAAGTTAAAACTACTGGTAATGAACTTGCTCATTGCATACTTAGGGGAGCTGTAAACCAGTACGGTTTAACAATACCAAATTATCACTACGAAGATTTGCAGCTCTTAAGTCAAATGTACCTTAAAAGAACACTTGAAAACCGTGCGATAATAGTAGATGCAAACCATGCCAACTCAGGTAAAAAGTTTAGTGAACAACCCAGAATTTGTTTAGAAGTTATGCATAGCAGAAGAAAATCAAACCAAATCCGTAGTATGGTAAAAGGTTTAATGATTGAAAGTTATATTGAAGAGGGTTCAAGAGACGCATCGGTTGAGGGGTATGGCAAATCAATTACAGACGCCTGTTTGGGTTGGAAAGATTCCGAAAAACTAATTTACGATATTGCAGAAGCATTGTAATTTATCATTGCTGTTCAAATTAGCCGTCATACCGGCGAAAGCCGGTATCTAGTAAACAGAGTCAGCATTAAACTGGATTGCGGTTTTCACCGCAATGACATAAAAATATTTTCAACAAAAAACGCTCATTCATTGTCAGCCAAGCGGGAGATTAAAAAACTGTCAAGACAAAGGTATGTTTACATAAATAAAAAAATGTAAGGAATAATAAGCTATGTCAAAAGTAAGATTTGGACTTTCAATTGATAAAAAATTGGCTCAAGATTTTGACCACTTAAGCAAAGCAAGGAAGCATTCAAACCGCTCAAAAGCCATAGAAGATTTAATGCGCCAAGAGTTGCTTTTCTCATTAGCTGCTTCGCTAAAAGGTGATATTGCAGGTGCTTTCACTATGGTTTATAACCATCATAAAAGAGACCTTGTAAACAGAATTATTGATATTCAACACGATGCCGGTGATGTAATTATATCTTCACAGCATGTGCACCTTGATCACAATAATTGTCTTGAAATTTTGGTTTTAAAAGGCAATGCCGAACTAATAAATAAACTCACCGACACAATAAGAGCCCAAAAAGGCGTAACAAATTGTGGCCTAATAATTGCCTCACACATCTCGCCGACCTCAAGAACCTTAAAACATAAATAAATCTTTTTTAATTTAACAATATCACTTCTACCAATTTCCTACGCTATAAAAAATTACCTTCCATTTAGTGTTTAAAAACTATCGCCCAAAGTATAAGTTTGTCATTCCCGAGGTCGTCAGCCCCCCGCCCAAGGCGGGTCAGCCTCGGGCTGACAAGGCTAGATCTCGCCAAAGGCGGATAATCGGGAAGCCATCTAATCGCTGAAGTATGAACTCCAACTGAAATTTACAATAAAAATTTGGATCCCTAATGAAATCATTCATAAGTGGCAGTTTTATCCTATTGGTTTGTTGACATTGTTTTTAATTTGTGCTACAATACTAAACATTCGTAACACGAATTGTTTTGTGATTGCGAAAAAATTAATGATGAGGGAGGTTAAAAAAGTGAAAAGTAAGATGTTAATTTTGGTTTTTATTGTTATGTTGTTGTCTTTTGTTTCTATTGTTGTATTTGCATCGCACCCGCTTACCACGGACGATGCTGGTGTGCTTGGAACTGGTAATTACGAACTTGAAGTTGGTTACAATAATGCTTTTTCAGACACCGACATACGCAACATAACATCAGGTGTTTCGTTAAAGCACGGGATAACCGATAAGCTTGACCTTGGTTTATCGTTTCCGTATCAAGTTGATCCTGTTAGCAATGAACGATTTGGAGAGGCAGCACTTTCACTTAAATTTTCTCTAATAAAGGATTTACTTGCAATTTCATATACCAATGAGTGTGGGGAAAGTTCATACGCCCTAAATGGCATATTTACATACGAAATAAAACCATTTACAACTCATTACAATCTTGGTTATTTACAAAGTGGTGACAAAACCGTAAATGGCATTACAAGTTATTCTGCTGCAATTGAGTATCCGCTTGAAAAAATTGATTTTGTAGCAGAAGTACTCGGAAAAGATGATGGCAGTTCTCAAAGTGGTTTTGTTGATTGGCTTATTGGAGTTAGATATAAACTAAACGAAAAAAATATAGTTAGTGCTGGGTTGGGTAAAAGTTTTAAAGATGTATCAAATAATGTTGTGCTTGGTTACCACTTAAACTTTTAGGAGATAAAATAATGCATATTCCAGATGGTTTTCTTGATGTTAAAGTATGGGCACCGCTTGCAGTTATCTCGGGTGCGGCTGTGGCTTACTCGGCAAAAAAAATAAGTACATCAAATGATGAAATGCGGGTTCCGTTAACAGGAATTAGTGCTGCTTTTGTTTTTGCCGCACAAATGCTTAATTTCCCTGTTGCGGGCGGAACATCGGGGCATTTTATGGGTGCGTTTCTTGTCGGTACATTGCTTGGGCCATTTAGTGCCATAATAGTTTTATCTTCGGTGTTAATTGTTCAGTGTTTCTTGTTTCAAGACGGTGGTTTTACCGCTCTTGGCGCCAATATTTTTAATATGGGTCTTATGGGAATACTGCCTTTGTTGTTCATTAAAACAGTAAAGTCACAATCAGTTGGTTCTAAAATATCAATTAATACAGTTGGTTTGTTTATTGGTGCATGGGCCTCAATTGTTTTTGCATCTATTGCCTGCTCAATAGAGTTGTGGTTATCTGGCGCAATTGGTCTTAAGCAGGTTTTAATAGCAATGGTTGGAATACATTCATTAATTGGAATTGGCGAGGCGTTAGTTACTGTTACGGTTATTAAAGCAATTGCCCATGCAAGAATTGACTTGTTAAACATGGAGAAAATATGAGCAAATCAAAAATAAACAATAAAACATTTATAATTATTTCAGCCGTTATTTGTATAACAATAGCAGCATTATTTTCACACTTTGCAAGCTCATCTCCAGACGGGCTTGAAAAAGTAGCCGAAAAACTTTCATTTGAGCAAAGAGCTGGTGAAGCAATTGTAAAAAGTGCAATGCCTGACTATGTTGTTCCGCAAATTCAAAACGAAAAAGTATCAGCTTCTACCGCAGGAGCAGTTGGAACAATTATAACTTTTGTGTTGGCTTTTGGTGCGGCATTTTTCCTAAGGAAGAAAAAATAAATTGCATCATTCGTTTGTAGATAAATATTCACAAATAAATAGTCCAATACACCAAATAGAAGCAAAAGCGAAATTAATCGCTTTTGCTTCTTTGTGTGTTGTTATTGTACTGCTAGCAAATACTTCATTGGTGGTTTTTTCTTTAATATTTTTATTTTTAACAGTTCTCCTTGCTATTTCAAAAGTTCCTTTGGGTTTTGTCATTAAAAAAGTGGCAACACTTTTACCTTTTGCATTATTTATATCGTTTTTTATGTTCTTTTTTTCAGGGTTAGATTTTAATGTGGCTCTTACGCGTTTTTTAGGAGTTTTAATAAAGGCATCGTTGTCGGCTTTTGCGTTAGTTTTACTTGTTTCAACCACTA
>Ga0247841_10007914_pt1 | contig 15540 bp, 8 predicted proteins | sample LaCruzMarch2015__2_FD_192410 | JGI IMG/M metagenome (GOLD analysis project Ga0247841, IMG submission 192410) | Freshwater microbial communities from meromictic Lake La Cruz, Castile-La Mancha, Spain - LaCruzMarch2015_18m | ecosystem: Environmental > Aquatic > Freshwater > Lake | place: Spain...
TCATCTCCATCGTCGCCCTCATCTTCCTTAGGCGCCGGCGTAAGCCCAATCCTGGGTACTATGGCTATTCCCTTTTTATCCTTCTTTTTTTCAGGTTTGGGCAGGGCACGGATATCATCTATGAGCGAACTTATCTCCGCTGCTGTGGAACCGGAGGGCAGCACCAGGCATTTGACGCCGGCATCGCGCAGCGCCGCCAGTTCAGCTATCGTGAGCTTAGATACGGAGAGGGCGATAATGGGCTGCCCGGTGAAATCGGCCGCCTTGCGGCAGTGCATCAGCGTCTCGATGGTCAGTGATGGTACGCGGATATCGATGATCACGGCCTCGATGCCCGGCTGCAGGCCGTGCACCGACCGCAGCAGGCCGGACTCAATGCCGGTATCTACCCTGAGTATCCTTCCCACGGAACCCGGTTCGTTGCCCGCCAGCGACTTGACTGGCAAATTCATATCAAATACGATGAAATCGATATCGCTGCCCTCGGGCTTGGAGCCTGTGCCCGTCTTACCACCCCCCAGTACCAGGCCGACCGGCATATCAACCTTGTTCTTCAGGTACTTGACCAGCGCGGCGGGAGTCAGGCCGGTTGTATCGAGGATGCCGGCGGCGGCGCCCGTTGTGGCAACTTCCTTCAATTCATCCTCGGGCTTGCCGTTAAGCTCAACGGCCACCAGCATGGAAAGTGGCCTGGCATTCGCCTCTGACATACGGAAGCCCATGGCAGGCGCGCTCGACTTGTTCAGGCTCTCTAACCTATCGATAAATCTGCTCATCAGGCGGCACTCCTTTCAATTAAGATGTGGATATTATCGCACGGCAGGCGGCTAATAGTCTTGCGCAGGACGCTTTTCTTATTCAATTACCACTGAAAAACGTCGATGACCTCGATTTTGCCCATGCTCGGCCAGGCCAGCATCTGACCCGGCTGCGGGAATATCGATACCCCGGCATAATCGCCGCCCACAACCGCCTTGACCTCTTTGTCGGCGTAATAACCCTGCGCCGACGAGGTGGCATCGATATACATCATGCCGTGGTCACGGGTTTCAAAGGCATTAAGCGAGTGGTAGATAACCCCTTCAGCCAGGCCGGCCGGTTTCAACTCCAGCGCAACAATGGCTGTCCTGATACCTGCGGCTTCGGCATTATTATGCAGCAGCTCGGCAAAATCACCACAGGTAAACTTGCCGGTCACGTAAGCCTGCCGGTCGGTCTGGTCCGTCTTGAGGAAGGCCTTCAGGTCTGCCCAGGCCGGGTCCCTGGCTGTGGGATTATTGCGCAGCACTATGTAGTGGTCATCGGCGCCCACCATGACAGCGCCCTGGTAAAAAACGTATGCTTCGTTTTCCTTCAACACGGGCAGCACGCCGGTGGAGACGTTAGACGGTTTGTTATCAACAGCGGAAGGCGGCGCGGGCGGCAGACTGGCCGGCTTCACCACCGGCGGCGCCACGTTTATTATTACCGAGCTCACCACGGTCCCGCCGCTGTTGACCGCGGTCAGGTTATAGGCTGTTACCTCGAAGGGACTTATCTCCAGGCTACCCGACCCTTCAACACTGCCTATGCCGTGGTCTAAAATGATTGACTCCGCGCCGGTGACTTCCCAGCGCAGCATAGTCGCTGTTCCTCTCTCCACCTTGGACGGCTCCGCTTTGAAAATAACCACGTCCGGCCTGGGCAAGGCAGCCGCTTTCGGTAGCAGAGCAGGGGGCTGGAAGCCAGAGCACCCTGCCAGCGCCAGCAAAACTAAAGCCAAAAGAATATGCCTGTTCTTCATCGTCTGTTAAAAACTGTTTAATAAAAGTATAGCTTCAGACGGTTTTGCGGGCAATTAATCTGCCTGTATAATAATATCCGCAACACCTGCAAACCAGATACCAAAGGAGGCTCATGTCGATGGGAAAAAAGAGGAATATCGTTATCATAGGCGGGGGCGCCTGCGGGCCCAAGACGGCTGCCCGTGCGCGCAGGCTCGATTCCGCCGCGCAGATAACCATGGTACAGGACGAGGAACTCATCTCTTATGCCGGCTGCGGGCTGCCGTATTATATATCCAACGTGATCAAATCCCGCAATGCCCTGCTGGTGCGCGACGTCGCAGCCTTCAAGAGGATAAGCAACGTGGACGTGCTGACAGCAACCCGCGTTGAGAGCATAGATAGAAACGCCCATAAGGTTAACCTGCTTGATCTGGCCGCTGGTAGACAGTACAGCCTCGATTACGATAAGCTCGTCATCGCCACCGGTTCCAGCCCGGTCGTGCCTCCCATCAAGGGCATCGACCTGAAAGGTGTGCATGTGCTGAAGCGTGTCCCCGACGCGGACGAGATAAGAGCGCTGATAGATGAATCGGTCGACAAAAAAGCTGTCATAGTGGGCGCGGGCCTGATAGGAGTCGAGATGGCTGAGGCGCTGGCCGCACGCGGAATGGAAGTCACCATGATCGAAGCGCTGGATAAGGTGCTGCCGGGCATACTCGATGAGGAGGTATCCGACCTGCTGGCTAACCACATCACAAGCAAGGGTGTTACGCTTAAACTGGGACAGAAAGTCGTGGAATTTGCGGACGAAGGGGAAAAGGTAAGCCGCGCCATTACCGATCAGGAAAGCGTGAAAGGCGACGTGGTCATCTTCGCCATTGGCGTTCGCCCAAATTCAAATCTGGCCAAAGAAGCGGGACTCGAAATAGGCCCATTCGGCGATATCGCCGTCAACGAGTATCTGCAGACCAGCGACCCGGACATCTACGCCGGAGGCGATTGTGTGGCTAACGTAAATATGATTACGGGTAAGAAGGCATTCGTGCCGATGGGCTCCACCGCCAACAAACACGGGCACGTGATAGCGGCCAATATAACGGGTGGGAGCGAGAAGTTCCCCGGCATCGTCAGCACGGCCTGCGTAAAGGTCTTCGACTTCAATACCGCGCGCGTGGGTCTTGGGGAGAAACAGGCCCTGGATGCCGGCTTCGAGGTCGTTACGGCCGTGGTGCCGGGCCCTGATAAGCCTGGCTATTACCCGGGCAGCAAGGAGATCATAATCAAGCTCATCGTGGATAAACAGACCCGCCGCATTTTGGGTGGGCAGGGCACCGGGCCGGGGGAAGTGGTCAAGCGCATCGACGTGCTGGCTACAGGAATCACCATGAGCATGACGGTTGACACGCTGGCCGACCTCGACCTCGCCTATGCCCCACCCTATAACTCGGCGATGGACGTGCTGCACCACGCCGCCAACCTGCTGCGCAATAAGCTGGAAGGCAGGACCGTGGGTATCAGCCCGGCGGCGGTAAAAAAAAAGATAGCTGAGGGGGATGATTTCGTGCTGCTCGACGTCAGGAGCAAGTTCGAGAACGACACCACCTGGATGGAAGCGCCACAATTGAAGCTATTGCCGCAACCGAAACTATATGACGGTATGGACAACCTGGACAAGCATGACGAGACCGTGGTCATCTGCCACCGTGGCGGCCGGGCCTACCAGGCTTGCTGCACGCTAAAAGGCGCCGGCTTCATGGACATAAAGTTCGTGGAAGGCAGCCTGGTCTGCTGGGGCGAAGATGGGGTCTGCGGGGAGAAAGTGCTCTGATAATGTATAATAACTGCCTGATATGGCAGCGGATGTCTCTCGTTTAAGGCGTAAGGCAATGGGCAGCAGGCTGACCCTCTGCGAGGCTATGCTTCGCTCCTTTGCTCATCTGTCTATCAAAAAAGGAGCGCCCTGGCGTACCCTGCTGGCTGTTTCGGCCAACTCACAGGCGGTGGTAGAAGCTGCGCTGCTGGCCGCCAGAGAGGCTAACTGCCCGGTATTTTTCGCCGCTACGCTCAACCAGGTTGACCCGGACGGCGGCTATACTGGCTGGACGCACGCCCGCTTCGCCGCAGCAGTACGGCAAACAGCTAAGAAAGCCGGTTTTCAAGGTCCGGTGCTGCTGGGGGTGGACCATGCCGGTCCCTGGCTGAGGGACAGGCACACCACTGAAAAATGGCCTTACCGCCGCACGCTGGCCGCCGTTAGAAAGTCGCTGGAATCCGCTATGGAAGCCGGTTTCGACCTGCTGCATATCGACCCCACGGTTGACCGCGAACTGCCGCCAGGCCAAGCGCTCGATATAAACACCATTGTGGAGAGGACCATCCACCTGATAAAAGCCTGCGAGGACTTCCGTAAAATACACAACCTGCCCCCTATCGCCTACGAGGTCGGGACTGAAGAGGTACACGGCGGACTGGCTGACGGGGAGGTATTCTCAGTCTTCCTGGCCGGACTGCGCAGGCGGATGAACGAAGAAGGCCTGGCGCATGCCTGGCCGTGTTTTATCGTGGGCAAGGTGGGCACCGACCTGGATACCACCATATTCAGCCCGCAGGTGGCAGAGGAGCTTTACCGCACCGCCGGCCGCTACGGCATGGTGCTCAAGGGGCACTACACCGACAACGTGGATAACCCCACCGCTTACCCGGCCAGCAAAATGGGCGGCGCCAACGTGGGCCCCGAGTTTACCGAGGTTGAATGCGATGCCCTCTTCGAACTCGAATCGATGGAATACGCCCTACTGAAAGAAGCGGCCAGCAGCCATTCTCGTTTCAAGCAAGCCCTGAAGGACGCGGTAATGCGCTCCGGGCGCTGGGAAAAGTGGCTTCATCTCGATGAGATGGGGAAATCCTTCAATGCACTATCAGAGGAGAGGCAAAGCTGGCTGCTCAAGACCGGGGCCCGTTACATCTGGACCGACAGCGCGGTGCTGGCAGCCCGCCAGCGGCTGTATGCGAATGTGAAAAAGGACGGTTTCGATCCCCACGGGTTCGTGGTCAAACGCATCGCGCAACAGATCTTGAAATACTGCCGCGCTTTCAATTTATACGGCACGGTACCGGTCCTTGAGGCCGAGTTCGAACGGCGCAGGAAATTGCCCTTCTGGGGCGAGGGACAGATGCTGGCCGCGGGGGAAATGATAGTGGAATTGATGCGTCCCGCAGCCGGCCAACCTCTCGATATCAGCGGGGAATTCAAAGGTCCTTACGCCAGCGGCGCGCCTGCCAATTTTGCCGATGCCTCGGCCAGGATAGGCAAACGCACCGGTTTTGTCGGCTCAACCGGGCTGGACGGCTTCGGACAACTGCTGCGCGACAGGTTCAAACAGGACGGCATAGACAGCACATTAATTGTTTCCGTAAAAAGAAAAACAACCGGCTGCGCCTTCGTTGCCTACGATAAGGACGGGGGACGCAAGTTCATCTTCCACATTGCCGGCACCGCCTCAGACCGGCTGCCGCCGCCTGCCCGGGCAGTCCGCTATGCCGAATCGTTCCGCCACCTGCACCTGATGGGCTGCTCGCTGTCAATCAGCAGCTCCATGAGGGAGACCTGCATAGCCATGGCTCAAGCTGTAAAAAAGGCCGGCGGCAGCGTCAGCCTCGACCCCAACTTGAGGCCGGAACTGCTTTCGGCCGACGAATGCCGCAGCATCTTACTGCCCGTGATCAGGCTGTCGGACATCGTACTGCCCAGCGGCGGGGAGGCCAGCCTGCTGGCGCATGAACCGGACAGTGATAAGGCCTGCCTCCGCCTTTTAGAGATGGGTGTAAAAATCGTCGTGCTCAAGCTGGGCGAAAGCGGCTGCCGTGTATTTTCCAGGGAAGGAAACATCGATGTGCCCGGCTTTAAGGTCAGGGCCGTTGACCCCACCGGCGCGGGGGACTGTTTCGACGCCGGCTTTATCAGCGGCTACATAGACAACCTGCCGTTGTACGAGGCCGCCCGCCTGGCCAACGCCATGGGAGCGCTGGCCGCCTCCCGCATGGGCCCTATGGAAGGTACGTTCAGCATGAAAGAGGTTATGACTTTTATGAAGAGGCAGGGTTTAAACCCCGCCTCTTAAACTCATTTATTTTCCTTTAGCCTTGTGCTCTTCCTGCAGCACGCGCCGCAGTACTTTGCCCACCATGGTCTTGGGCAGGGCATCGCGGAATTCTACGTGTTTGGGAATTTTATAGGCGGTCAGTTTATCGCGGCAGAAGACCTGTATCTCCTCGACGGTGCACTGCTGCTCAGCCCTCAATACAACCCAGGCTTTGACGGCCTCGCCCTGCGCTGCATCGGGCACACCCGCCACACCCACCTCAAGCACCGCCGGGTGCTGCGAGATGATCTCCTCTATCTCGACGGGGAAGACCTGGTGGCCGCTGGGCTTGATGAGGTCCTTCTTGCGCGAGGTGATAAATAGGTAGCCGTCCTCATCTAAGTAGCCGATATCCCCCGTATACAGCCAGCCGTCGCGCAGCATCTCGGCCGTGGCTTCGGGACGGTTCCAGTAGCCCTGCATGATATGAGGTCCCGTGGCTATGATCTCACCGGCCTCTCCCGGCTTCATCTCTTGCTTGCCCGTGTCCATATCAACGATCCTGATTACCGTATCAGGAGTGGGCATGCCCACGGCGCCTTCCTTCCACTTACCCAAGAATGGCCCCATGGCCAGCACGCCCGATTCGGTAAGGCCGTAGGCCTCCACGATCTTGCCGCCGGTGACCGCCTCCCACTGCCTCTTAGTCTCCGGCAGGAGGGGCGCGGCCGCCGCAACTGACGACTTCATGGTCTTGAAATCGATCTTCCCCGATTTAACCTCCGGCCTGTTCATCAGCCCGATGAATATCGCTGAGATGGCCGGGAAAAAGGCGGGCTTGACCTTCTTGATGGTAGCCAGCACATCCGGTACCTCGCGGGGATTGGCTATTAAAGCTGTCGGGTAGCGGCCGGCAATGGCGGTTGATAGCAGTATCACGTTACCGTATACGTGGAAGAAGGGCATCAACAGGATCAGCGTATCCACCCAGTCGGTGGCCAGCGGCTTGGACCAGACATGAATCTGCCTGCCGTTCATGAATATGGCCGCGTGGCTGAGCATCACGCCCTTGGGCGTGCCGGTGGTGCCGCCGCTGAAGAGCAGCAAACCAGTATCCTTGCCGGTCACCTTGACGTCTGGTTTCTTGTCGCCGGCATGTTTCTTCATCAGGTCCTGCAGCCAGATATCGTTGCCCTGCACCCTCTCCAGGTATTGTCCCATCTTCTTTTCCATCAGCAGGGTGAACATGGTTTTCATAAAAGGCGCCAGGTATTCCTTGATGCTGGTGGCGATCAGCAGGCGCAGGTTAGTGCGCGGCTGGATCTTTTTCACCAGGTCGTAGTAGGCGGTCAGCACGATGGCCACCTCGGCGCCGCACTCTTCGAGCGCGAACTCCAGTTCTCCCTCGCTGTACAGCGGGTTGATGGGCACCGAGATAGCCCCGGCCTTCCAGATGGCGAGTTGACCGATGACAATATTCGGAGTATTCGGCATTAGCATCGCCACGCGGTCGCCCTTCTTTACACCGCTGGCTGCCAGCCCGGCGGCCAGCACATCGCTGAAGTGGTCTATCTCTTTGTAGGACATCCACCTGCCTTTGAACCAGATCATGCGGTGCCCGGGCCTCTCTTTGGCTACATCGGCCACATCCTCGAAAAGCGTCTTGTCAGGATAGGGCACAAGCGTACGCGGTACACCTGCATCGTAATGTTTAAACCATGGATAATCAGTCAATTTCTGCCTCCTGAATAAATATTTTATTTATGCGGGAGGGTTTAAAAACCCGCCCCTACTTCTTTTTGGCTTTCTCCTCTTCCTGCAGCACACGGCGCAGTATCTTGCCCACCAGAGTCTTGGGCAACGCCTCACGGAAGTCAACGTATTTCGGCACTTTATAGGCCGTAAGTTTCTCGCGGCAATATTTCTGCAGCTCCTCGGCGCTCAGTTCCTGGCCGGGCTTGAGTACCACCCAGGCTTTCACCGACTCAACCTGGACAGGGTCGGGAATGCCGGCAACGCCCACCTCGGCAACGGCAGGGTGCGTTGATATAACCTCTTCGACTTCCCTCGGCCAGACCTGGTGTCCGCCGGGCTTTATCAGGTCCTTTTTGCGTGAAGTCAGGTAAATGTAGCCGTCACTGTCCATATAGCCGATATCTCCCGTGTACAGCCACCCGTCCTTGATCATCTCCTCTGTGCCTTTGGGATTATTCCAATACCCCTGCATGACCTGCGGGCCCCTGGCTACGACCTCACCCTCCTGCCCGTAGGGCAGCTCCTTATCGGGATCAGCCGCATCAACGAATTTTACGATCACATCTGGCAATGGCAGCCCCACCGAGCCCTCCTTCCACTGTCCGTTGAACGGGCCGATGCTCAACACAACGGTTGATTCAGTCATACCGTAGGCTTCCAATACCCTGGCGCCGGTCATCGACTCAAACCTCTGCTTGGTTTCCACCATCAGCGGTATAGCGCCCGACAGGCAGAATTTGAGGCAACTGAAATCGACCTTGCCGGCCTTGACCTCGGGATGCGCCATCAGGCCGATCAACAACGTGGGCACGCCGGGCATGGATGCAGGCCTGGTTTTCTTGATGGTATTAATAACATCATCCAGATCACGCGGATTGGGCACGACCGCCATAGGGCTGCGCAGGCAGAGCGAGCTGCCGATAACGCCGTTGAAACCATAGGCATGGAACATGGGCATGAGCGCTATGGTGACGTCATCATGCGTCATCATCCCTGCCTTGTTCCAGGCATTGCTTTGCAACCCTACGGCCATCATGTTCTTATAGGAAAGCATGGCGCCCTTGGGTGCGCCTGTGGTGCCGCCGCTGAAGAGTATCAGGGCCGTGTCGTTGGCATCCTGCTTAATGACAGGGGCAGCATCGGCGGCGTGCTTTGCCATCAGGTCATCCAGCCACACATCGTCCTTCTGCAGCTCCATGCTATGCGGTTTCACAGCCTCGGGGAGCATATAATCCTCCAGCGACGTGGCAATGATCAGGCGCAGCTTTGTGCGAGGCTGTATCTTTTTTACATTAGCGTATAGCAGGTCCCAGACAATCAGCACCTCGGCATCGACCGTGTTAAGCGCGTGCACCAGTTCCTCTTCGTTATAAAGCGGGTTGAGCGGCACGTAAATACCACCGGCCTTCATGGCTCCGAAGGCCGCGATCAACTGCTGCGGCATATTGAGCAGCATGCTGGCCACGCGGTCGCCTTTCTTAATACCATTGGCGATCAAAGCTGAGGCCATTACCTCCAGTATCCGGGACGTTTCCCTGTACGAAAAATACCTGTCCTTGTAAATCATGAAGGTGTGGCCGGGCATCTCCCTTGTAGTTTCCGCGATAACGTCCAGATGCGTGATGTTGGGATAGGGTTCCAGGGAACGGGGCACCTCCGGGTCATAACTCTTAAGCCATGGATATTCCGCCATTTGACAGCCTCCTCACGAATTTTAATACATTATATTATAATATCCGGCCTTATTTGTCCTGTTTGCTTTTCTCCTCTGCCTGCAGGAGCCTGCGCAGTACCTTGCCCACGAACGTTTTGGGCAGGTCCTTGCGGAATTCGAAATGCCTTGGGACTTTATAAGCGGTCAACTTCTCCCTGCAGAATTTTTGCAGTTCTTCGGGGGAAGCGGTTTGTCCTTCCTTCAAAACAATCCAAGCCTTGACAGCTTCCATCTGCCTGGGGTCAGGTATGCCGCCCACACAGACCTCAGCAACCGCGGGGTGGGCCATGAGTATCTCCTCCACATCGCGCGGCCAGACCTGGAAGCCGCCGCACTTGATCACGTCTTTTTTTCTGGATGTGAGGAAGACATAGCCGTCCTCATCCATATAACCGATATCACCCGTGTAAAGCCAGCCGTCCCGCAGTATATCTTTTGTCTCCTCCGGACGGTTCCAGTAGCCCTGCATAAGCTGCGGGGCCTTTATCAGGATCTCACCATTTTCGCCCTGAGCCACGTCCTGCGTGGCAGTGTCGATATCGACGATGCGGATGATAGTATCGGGCAGGGGCAGACCGATCGAACCCTCCTTCCATTTGCCCAGTGCCGGCGTGGTCAGCATAGCCATGCCGCTCTCAGTGAGCGCGTATCCCTCCGCCACACGGCCGCTGATATGCTTTTCCAACTGCTCTTTGGTCTCACGCATGAGCGGGGCGGCGCCGGAGGTGGCCATGCGCAGTGATTTCAGGTCGCCCATCTTAAGATCAGGATAACCCAACAAGGAAATGAACATACTGGGCGCTGCGCCCATATTAGTGATTTTCTGGTTTTTAATCGTCTCGACCATGCCCTTGATATCGCGCGGATTGGCTACCAGTACAGATACGTTATGCTGTACCAGGGCCATGCCGAAGCTGGCATAGATCCCGAAGGAATGAAAAAGAGGCAGCGGCACGAGGAACATCTCGTCCCAGCCTATGGATACAGCATTGAACCAGGCTGCCACCTGCAGGCCGGTAATAACCAGTGAATGGTGGCTCTCCATAACGCCCTTGGGCGTGCCGGTTGTGCCGCCGCTGAATAAAATCATGGCGGTGTCCTCCGGCTTAACTTCCACCTCCGGCGGTTTGGCGCCGGCATGTTTGCGTGTTAAATCCAGCCACCAGTGGTCACCCAGTTCGATAACGGAGGCGGATTTCTCCTTGTCGGGGGTAGTGTAATCATCGAATTCGGTGAGAATGACGGTCTTTACACTGGTGCGGCCCTGGAACCTCTTGACCATCCCGTACCACAGGTTTAGTACTACCACTACATCGGCGTTTACATCCTTTAACCTGGCCTCAAGCTCAAATTCGGTGTAAAGCGGGTTGAGAGGCACTATGATGGCGCCGAGCTTCCAGACAGCGAAGAAGAGAATATAGTTCTGTGGGCAGTTCAGGAAGAGTGCTGCCACGCGGTCCCCTTTCCTGACACCCATGCCGGCCAGCGCCGCCGCCAGGGCATCGCTCTCACTCTCAACTTCCCGGTAGCTCACCTTCCTGTCCTGGAAGATCAGCATAGGGTAGTCCGGCCTTTCTCTCTCGGCCTCTCTGACCACGTCCAGTATCGTCTTCCTGGGATAGGGTTCCAGCGAGTGCGGCACGCCTTTATCGAAACTTTTGTACCAGAGGTATTCGTCCATCTGTCAACCCCCGCCGGTTAATTTGTGATGGCCGGCCGCAATGCGGCCGGCCATCAATGTTATTTCGGTTTCTGCTGTTCCTCTTCCTGCAATACCCGCCTCAGGACTTTGCCAACCAGTGTCTTGGGCAATTCCTTTCGGAACTCGATAGCCTTGGGCACCTTGTAGCCTGTCAGTTTCTCACGGGCAAATTTCTGGATGTCGTCCGCTGTCGCGCTTGAACCCTCCTTGAGCACGACCCACGCTTTCACTGCTTCGCTCTGCTGAGCGTCCGGTATACCGGCCACGCACACCTCGGACACTGCCGGATGGGCACTGATGACCTCCTCTACCTCGCGCGGCCACACCTGGAAGCCGCCGGGCTTGATGAGGTCTTTTTTACGGGAGGTGATGAATACATAGCCGTCCTCGTCCATGTGTCCGATATCACCGGTGTAGAGCCAGCCGTCCCGCAGCATCTCCCTGGTTTCCTCGGGACGGTTGAGGTAACCCTGCATAAACTGCGGGGCTTTCATGACGAGTTCACCTGTCTCGCCGGGCTTGAGGCTGCCCTCGCCGGTTTCAAGGTCGCCGATCCGTACCACCACGTCGGAAACAGGGCAGCCGATGGAACCTTCCTTGAACTGGCCACGGGCCGGGCTGACGCAACAGGCGATCATGGATTCAGTCAGGCCATAGCCTTCGGATATGCGTCCCCCGGTCAGTGCCTCCCAGCGTTTTTTGGTTTCGGCCATCAGCGGGGCTGCGCCGGACATGGACATCTTCAAAGATTTGAAATTAGCCTTGCCCTCCCTCACCTTGGGATTTTCCAGGATAGCATTGTAGAGGGTCGGCACACCCAGCATGAAATTGGGTTTATCTTTTTCTATGGTGCTCACTATCAGGGCGCGGTCGCGGGGATTGGCCACCAGGCAGATGGGGTTATGCCCCACGATACCGACTGACAGCACGCCGACGTTACCGAAGGCATGGAAAAGCGGCAGAGGGCACATATAAACATCCGTCCAGGGGCTTATCTCGCTGGCAAACCACGTGTTTATCTGGAGCCCGGTGTAAACTCCCGCTGAGTGGATCCCCACTGCTGCCTTGGGCAGGCCGGTAGTGCCGCCGCTGAAAAGTATCCAGGCCGGGTCATCCGGTCCAATTTTTATATCGGGCCGTTTGGCGCCCTTGAATTTACGGACAGTATCCAGGAACCAGGAGTCGCCCTGCCCGACCTTTGCCAGGTAATGCCCCTCCTGCTTTTCCTTGAGCAGGGTAAAAGCCAGGTTGAGCAGCGGCTTCAGGTAATCCTTGACGCTGGTGACGATGATCCTCTTGACTTTGGTACGCTTTTGCACTGCTTTGAGCGTCGCGTAAAACGGTGTGAGCGTTACCGCAATTTCTGCGCCGCATTCATTGAGGGTATGTTCGAGCTCATGTTCCGTATACAGGGGGTTTATGCCGGCGACTATGCCGCCGAGCTTCCAGGCTCCCATCTGGGCGATGACGAACTGGGGAACGTTAGGGAGCATGACGGCGATGCAGTCGCCCTTCTTGAAGCCCATCTCAGCCAGCGCAGCAGCGAAGGCGTCGCTGTCTTTCTGCATTTCCGAGTAGGTAAGGGTCCTGCCCATAAAGAGCAGCATGGGGTGTGCAGGTTTCTCCCTGGTCGTCTCATCGATAATATCGAGCAGCGTCTTCTTCGGATATGGTTCCAAAGTGCGCGGCACGCCGGGATCATAGCTTTTATACCACAGGTAATCAGTCAATTCACACTCCTTTTAACAGCCTCTAACCTCTTGGAAAGCGGCTGCCACGACTATTTTTGGTCTTTGTTTCGATCCAACTAAGTTTTCTTGGCCTTTTCTTCCTCTACCAGCACACGGCGCAGCACCTTGCCTACCATGGTCTTGGGCAACTCGCTGCGGAAATCGATAAATTTGGGTATTTTATAGGCCACGAGCTTTTCTTTGCAGAAGGCCTGGATCTCCTCGGCCGTAACCGTCTTGCCGGCTGCCGGCACGACCCAGGCTTTCACGGCCTCGCCCTGCTTGGCATCAGGGACGCCGGCCACGCAGACCTCCGCAACCGCAGGATGGGAATTGACAACCTCTTCGACTTCCCTCGGCCAGACCTGGAAGCCGCTGGGCTTGATCAGGTCCTTTTTACGCGAGGTGATGAACAGGTAGCCGTCCTCATCCATGTATCCAATGTCACCCGTATAGAGCCAGCCATCCCGCAGCATCGCCATCGTCTCTTCGGTATTGTTCCAATATCCGGCCATGAGCTGGGGAGCTTTGAAAACGATCTCGCCTTCTTTGCCGGCCGGCAAATCGCCTTCGCCGGTCTCGGCGTCTCCGATCCTCACGACGACATCGGGAAGCGGCATACCGGTGGAACCCTCCTTCCACTTGCCGCGATAGGGGGTAACACAGGCAGCCATGGTAGTCTCGGTGAGCGCGTAGCCCTCCATTATTATGCCGCCCGTCAGGTCTTCAAAGCGTTTCTTGGTGTCAGCCAGCAGTGGCGCCGCGCCCGACACACAAAACTTCATGGACTTGAAATCAACTTTGCCGGCTTTGACCTTGGGATGTTCCAGCAGGGCGATGTACAGGGCGGGAACAGCGGGGAAGAATGCCGGCTTATCATGTTGGATAGTAGCAATCAGGTCTTCGCGGTCACGGGGATTGGGCACCAGTGACATGGGCAAGTGGCATATTATGGCCGTGCCCATCACAGCATACGTGGCAAACGAATGGAACAGCGGGAGCAACGCCATCAATACGTCTTTGTAGGGTACCACCTCATCACCAAACCACGCCTTGAACTGCAATGCAGTTACCACCTGCGAATGATGGGTACCTATAACGCCTTTGGGCGTACCCGTGGTGCCGCCACTGAACAGGATGAGCGAATAATCCTGGGGAGTAACTTTTACATTCGGCCTCTTGGCGCCGGCAAACTGCTTGACAAAGTCAACCAGCCATACATCGCCTGTTTCCAGTTCGACATAGTGCCCTTCCTTCTTCTCTTTGACCAGGGTGAAGAGCACCTTCAGCACGGGCGGGAGGTAATCCTTGATGCTGGTAGCAATAACCAGCTTGATGCCGGTGCGCGGCTGTATCTTTTTAAGCTGCTTGTAGAACATGGTCAGGACGACCACGGTCTCAGCTCCGCAATCCTTAAGCGCGTGCTCAAGTTCGCTTTCAGTGTACATCGGGTTCAAATGTACCAGGATGCCGCCTGCCTTCCATGTTCCCCAGCGGCAGATGATGGCCTGCGGGCAGTTGGGCATAATAAGCGCCACCCTGTCGCCTTTCTTGACGCCCTTAACCACCAGGCCTGCGGCGAACTCGTCGCTCAGCTTCTGGATCTCGGCATAGGACATCTTCCTTTTCTTGAAAAGCACCATGGGGTAATCAGGATGTTCTTTGGCCGCTTCATCAACATAATCGATGAGCGTCTTCTGCGGATAGGGTTCCAGCGTTTTTGGGACACCGGGATCGTAATTTTTTAACCATCGGTACTCTGCCATGCAACGACCTCCATATGATTTTATTTTACTATGAAATTGATTATACCTTGCCGCCCCTGGCCAAAAACGGCCAGGGGCAGGTCATTACCCGGTAGGCTATTTCTTGCTTTTAGCTGCCTCCTCTTCCTGCAAAACCCTGCGCAAAACTTTGCCGACCATGGTCTTGGGCAATTCGCTGCGGAAATCCACGAATTTGGGTATCTTATAGGCCACTAATTTTTCCTTGCACCAGGCCTGAATCTCTTCGGCTGTAGCCGTCTTGCCGGCTGCCAGTACGACCCAGGCTTTAACGGCCTCGCCCTGCTTGGCGTCGGGGATACCGGCCACGCTGACTTCGGCAACCGCAGGGTGGCCATTGATGACCTCTTCGACTTCCCGCGGCCAGACCTGGAAGCCGCTGGGCTTGATCAGGTCCTTCTTGCGTGAAGTGATGAATACATAACCGTCATCGTCCATATAGCCGATGTCGCCGGTATAGAGCCACCCGTCGCGCAGCATCTCTTTGGTCTCCTCAGGCCTTTTCCAGTAACCCTTCATCAACTGCGGCGCACAGAAGACGATCTCGCCTTCTTTGCCGGCCGGCATCTCGCCCTCACCGGTCTCGATATCGCCGATGCGGATGATAACGTCCGGGAGGGGCATACCGACAGAACCCTGCTTCCACGTTCCGCGGTAGGGTGTGCAGGTGCAGGCCATGGTGGTCTCGGTGAGCCCGTAGCCCTCCACGATGCGCCCGCCTGTGAGGTCCTCGAAGCGCTTCTTGGTCTCAGCCATCAGCGGCGCGGCGCCGGAATTGCAGCATTTCATGGAACTAAAGTCCACCTTGCCTGCCTTGACCACCGGGTGCTCCAGCAATGCAATGAACATGGCGGGCACGGCGGGAAAATAGGTAGGCTTATCGTGCTGAATGGTGGCAATCACGTCATCGCGGTCGCGTGGGTTGGGTACCAGCGACAGCACAGCGTGGCCCACGATGGCCGTGCTCATCACCGCATAGGTCGCGAACGAATGGAACAGCGGCAGCA
>Ga0247841_10007915_pt1 | contig 15537 bp, 22 predicted proteins | sample LaCruzMarch2015__2_FD_192410 | JGI IMG/M metagenome (GOLD analysis project Ga0247841, IMG submission 192410) | Freshwater microbial communities from meromictic Lake La Cruz, Castile-La Mancha, Spain - LaCruzMarch2015_18m | ecosystem: Environmental > Aquatic > Freshwater > Lake | place: Spain...
TCCGCCGCTCGCCAAAATCGACAGAAAGGGGCTTCAGGCTACGCCTTTCGCCCCTTTCTGTAAGGATGATGAAAAGCGGACATATCATGTGCTACAAAATAGGACTTTTCTATTTGCTGCTAACACTTAAAAATATTTCATTTGACATTTGTAATCATCAGCAGTATATTAATGCCAACATTGCTTGTGAATCTATTTAATGGATAGACATAAACAGGCCCTAGGGATCTGAAAAAGTTGGTCTCCTGAGTATTTACTCATGGAGGCCTTTTTTGTTTTTAAGCTAAGCCGCCTGAAATTGATACTCATCATTTTCGGGGGGCTTTTTTAATTTAAACAGAAAGGAGAAAACAATGAAAGAAGAAGGAGTTTTAGTAATGAATCAACCGACACAGCGGTCTATGGTTGTCCCGGTCTTTCTATTTATGCTGGCCATTCTCTATGACATATCGCCCATTGATCTCATCCCGGATATTCCAGTGGTCGGCTATGTTGATGATTTTTTCATTACAGCAATAGCCACGCTCAATTTACTGGAAAAGTGGCTTCAGGATTCCAACATCGTTTTAGCCTCACTATTGAGATTGGCTAAGTGGCTGGTGGTATTTGTAGGCATCATTGCAGTTTCACTTGTTGGCCTGGCTGCCTGGGGGATTGTAAAACTATTTATTGGTTAAGTTAAACAAGAAAAAGGAGGAAAGAAGATGAACACACAAAAAGTATTAAGCGGGATTAACGAGGATTTTATTAAGAAGGGCGCTGCGGATGTCAATGATGAGGACATTCAGAAAGTCGTGGACAGGGCAAGCGACATTACACAGAAGGTTGTCAATAGTGCTCCATTAAAGAGATTTATTAACGATGTAAGGTTGCTTATTTCCATGATCAAGGATTCGTTTTCAGGCGCATACAAGCATCTACCCGTCTGGGTCATTGGCTCAGTTGTGTTTGCGCTGCTGTATGTATTAAGCCCCATTGACCTGATCCCTGATTTCATCCCCGTCCTCGGACTGATGGATGATGCCGTAGTGCTGGGGCTATGTCTTGCTCTGGCGGAAAGGGATATTCAAAAATATCAACAGTGGAAGGAATTAAAGGAGCAGCCTGCAAAGGCTTAATGAACTATGGAAATTAGAAATATTTTTGAAATGCTGGGGACCACCGGTTCACTGATAATGTGCGCGAGTTCCGTTCCACAGATTATGAAGACGTATAGGACGAAATGCGCTGACAGCCTAAGCGGTTCTTATCTGGCCATTTTGATGATCGGGATGACGCTCATCCTGCTCTATGCCCTGCACGTTAAGGATATAGTGTTCATCCTGGGAAATGGTCTTTCGCTCACACTAACAGCAATCCTGATTGGGCTCCGGTATCAGTACAGGAAAAACACCAAAGGCACTGAAATAGTATCTTTGGCGTCTAAAAAGATAGAATGGAGAAAACCTTGAAAAAGAAAAAATCAGGATTAGATAAAAACGGCGTAATGGCTTTGTCCTTTGGCGTACTGAATATAGCCGACTTTCTGACAACTAAAAGGATTTTAAACACCGGCGGTGAAGAACTCAATCCGTTAGCCAATTTCTTTATCCGAATGAATTGCTTTGGCATCGTCAAAATTGCCACGACAATGGCTGGTATGCTTTCGATCTATACAGAGGATAAACCAAAAATTGTGAGCAAAGTAATGCTGGGTTTGTATGGTGTTGTGGTAGCGCATAACATTAAGGAAATTGTGCGGCATGAAAGAGAATCAAAAGAGCCAGAAACCGCATAATTACCTTGACATAAACCCGGACTTTGTAGAGGATGAAACACCATGACTTATAAAATACCGAAAGAAAACTTTGCCGATAAAATCCTTGCCTTACTTGGTAAAAAGCGAGCTATTAGTATAACTACGGAGGCTTACAAAAAATATGGTCCCTACGTTTACTCTAAAACCGAAATGGAATCTTTCTGGCGTGCGCTGTTCAGACCTAAAAATCAGAATCCTCCTGAGGGATGGATATGTCGGAATTGGGACGAACATCATCAAGGAATTTGTGCAACACGAAAGGAAAGCAAGAAAGAATAATGTCTTATTTAGAGGTACAATAAATGATAAAACATATTCCCGTATTGTTAGTAGCATTGATCTTTGCCTGTGTTACTATTAATATTCCTGAGTATCTTTTTTGTCAAGAGTTGGTACAAAAAATCGGGAAAAGGTACTCAAAATCTCATGTGACAGATATGGACTGTCGCAGACCGCTGCCGTGTGCCAAAGGGGGGCAAATCATGAAATTAAACAAAACTGATGCACGAAAATTATCGGATCAGGTAATAATGCTGGGGAAAGACCCGGCGTTTAGTTATTCGTTCTTTCAGGCACTCAAATTTACAGTGACATCTGAATCTTTACAGGATGCCCTAGATATCAAGAGAAAAGCCTATAATCTCGCTCTTATTAATCTTTTAGCTGAATATGGCATTGAACATGAAGAATTCTACGGTGAATTGGATAAAATATGGGAAAATTCATTTGTAGAATATAAACTATTGGCACTTAGTACGCTCTCCGATTTATTGCTGAAGAGAAATATGTCTATGCAGAAAACATGGGAAGGCTATTTAAAAGGGTCACAAAAATTTGCCCTGAATCTCGTCAATGAGTCTTTATAAGGATAATCCACATGACCATCAGGTTTCCAGAGACTACTGTAGGTGATAAATTCCTAGCCTTGATGGGCAAAAAGCGAGCTATTCGATTCCCTACAGAGGCTTACAAAAAATACGGTCCCTACGTTTACGCTAAAACGGAAAGGGAATCTTTCTGGCGTGCGCTATTCAGATCTAAAAATCAGAATCCTCCGGTAGGTTGGATATATCCGGTAAAATAATAACTCATAGATTTGTCAAAATGAAAGGATGTAAAAAATGTATAAAAAGATTTACTTATTCTCAATCTCATTGATTACATTTATTTTCCTGTTTTCTATCACTGCTTCCGCCCAGAATGTTGTTGTGAAGCCCAAAATCACGAAAGCGATGGTTCGTCTTTTGGACGATATTGCTAAGGGATCAGAAAACAGTCAATCCGCAAGGCATGCGGAGCTTCTTGTGAAAATGGGAAATAATGTAGACGGCTTTGTTCCTCTTATAAATAAATACCGCATACCGGAACAAAGAAATATTCTCGTTGAGATATTACGATCAAAAGGGCTAGCACAATCTACAGAAACTTTAGTAATCAAGGGGAAGCTTGCTAAAGGCGAATTACAAGAAGCTGATCTTTTAAAAGCAATTCAGAGCAATTCAAGAATATGAGGACTATCCTTTAGTATAGTATACTGAAATGTATTTTTATGTTTTAATATGGTTATGGATTCTCCAACTTTAAGAGGGAAAGAAAAATGGAAGGTAAAAAAGAATTTTACAGTAAAGTCGAAGAAGCCTTGAAATCAAAGGGCTACGATTATTACGATGGTGACAGGGATATTCCCGGTAAGGGAAGACAGCATGCCAACAAGCCCGATTTTATCGCCGTCAAAGGCAGCAAGGTTTTTATCGGAGAAATAAAGTCACCGGCGGAAGGCCCGAAATCCGGCAGTTGGCGGCAGATACAAAACAGCGATACAGAACAGTTCGCTGCTGTGCGGACGGATGTTGTAAAGCGTGAAAAGGCGGGGCTTGTATTGCCGGAAATCGGCGGACACGAAATTATTATCTGCGGCCAGATAGCTGATTATGTGCGCAAGATCGGCATCAACTATGATTTGCCCGCATCGCTACCCATAAATACAGAAATCATGATGGCCTATTCTATGCCGGTAGCTGAAGCACGCAATGTAGAAAAAGCCCTCTCTAATTGCAAAAAGAAAGTGCATGAAAAGACAGACACCGGAAACGGCTCTATCACTTATCTTTTCAGTTAGATTGAAAATTACGGTGATTAAAGAATGCTTGTAACCCAATCCATAGAAAGCAATGTTAATATTCTGGCCAATTCGCCAACGGCGGAAAATATTTTGTCAATTCTGCAAGGCATGCCTTTTGATCTCTATCATTGCCAGGATGTTACGGACACCTTCATGATCCCCCATTTCATCATGTTCCTTAATGGTCATGTCCTTACTACAGATAACAAAGACATTGACATCTGGGAATGCTATCTTACCAATTGGACGGGCAGGATGAGCAAGTGTCCCCGGTGCCGTAAATATAATGATTGTAGTGCGGAAGATAATTTGGAAGAGGAAGATATAGACATCGGGCCTGACTACAAAGCGCCGGTTATTCTGCTTCATGCGGATAAAAGACAACGGGAAGTGGAAGGCCTTGTCGCGTTGATCCCGCCGATGCCGGTGACAGAACCGTTTTCTCTGGAACTGGAAGACTGGCTGAAATCAACATGCCTTGTCTGGCAGAAGAAGTCGCTTCGCTGGCGTAAGGAATTTGAACAATGGCGTGCCATTAAGGAACAGAAAGATTATTGTAGGCCGAAAACATTTTCAGAGATAGCGGCTAGAAGATGGATGCCCAGAAAGATGACGTTTGAAATAAGTGGACCGGAGTTTGAATCAAAATAGTCGAGACAGCAATAAAAGAGAATTGTTGACAGCGATGACAGATGAATATATTAACATTTTAATAATATTCGTTTTTAGTTTTTATTTTCCGTAAAGCTATGTATTCAGCACATTAATTGGCGTTAAAAGAAAGGGGGAATTTATGCCACTGTCCTCGGAGTTTAGAGATTTCTATCGTAGATGGACGGAGAAGGCAAGCAAGCATGGTGCAGCTAATTTGAGCGACTATTTCGATAAGTATTTCTCTCTCTTCGTCGCATTCAATAGGTTGTATGCAGAGGCAACGTTTATCCTCGCAAGACAAGGGGAACCAAAACTAGAAAAAAGAAAGTCATTTCCCGATGCGGATGCCGCCAAGACATACGTTTTGAAGTACCTTGGAAGCAAATACTATCTTCAGATGCTTGAGGCAGATCAAGAGGTCAAACAGGCAATTAAAGAGATCAAGGATCTAATAAGAAGTCACAATTTCTGTATCAAACTCGATATGGTAAAAGGTAACAGACAGCCAGAAAAGGATGAGGAACTTCTGAAACAATTGGAATCAGGCGGTTTTAACCCAAGGGCTAAAGCAATATTGGATATGCTGTATAGCGTCCGATGCAACATGTTCCACGGACACAAAGGTTTTCAAGAAGTACAGGTTGCTTTGCTAAAACCGTTATCATGCATACTCAAAGCCACGGTCGAGATTCTTTATGAAAAACTGGAAAGAGATGACTGTTGGCGAGCCGTTGCAGCGGATCGCCAATAAATCCGTTCGCGGTTAACTATTTATTGATTGGAGGGGGCAATATGGCAAAAAAATTGGATCAAGGAATGGTAATGACAGCGCTGGATTATGGTTATGACTGGGCAGTGAATGGTTTACCAGGATTAGAGACAGCGGAAGAACTTGCTAACGACTACTTACAATTGACAGGGCCAATAAAAAATAAGGCCCAAAGTTTTGTGCGATGGCAGGTTGCAAAAGCGAGCACTTCAGGATTCATTACCGGGCTAGGTGGGTTTATTACTTTACCTGTTACCATACCACTAAACATCGCTTCAGTTCTATATGTTCAGATACGCATGATTGCGGCAATAGCATACATGGGCAAACATGATGTCAGGAGTGATTATGTTAAAACCCTTGTCTATATGTGTCTGTGTGGTAATGCCATGATCGACATTGCGAAAGGTGTCGGAATCAATGTGGGATCAAAACTTACTGTTTCAGCCATTAACAAAATTACTGGTGCAACACTCACAAAGATCAATCAAGCGGTAGGCTTTCGTCTATTAACCAAATTTGGCCAAACCGGTGCTGTAAATCTTGGCAAGGCAGTACCTTTACTTGGCGGTATCATTGGTGGTGCTGTAGATGGTGTTACTACAAAAATTATCGGTAAGGTTGCTATTAAAACTTTTTTATGATTTGTTCATGAATGAAGAACAATAATGCATAAACGCACAATTCGTGTAATATGTTCTCAATATAATAAGGCAAGGCGGTAAATTATAGGTACAAGCAAATAAGAATTCTAAAGTAAAGCCGAAGAAGCCATAACAAAAGGCGATACGATTATTACGACATTAGCAGAGACATTCTTGGCAAGGGATGACAGTATGCTAATAAACTTGATTTTATAGTCATCAAGGGCAGTATTATTTTTATTGGATAAAGAAGGAAGGACATATATCCAGCAGTTGGCGGAAGATAGCGGATTATGTCCACAAGACATCAACTAAGATTTGCCCGCATCGCTTCCCAAAATATTTAGCAGAAAATTGATTTTGAAGTTAACTTTTATGAAAGAGCTACTAGGCGCAACAACACGCATGAGAAATAAGCACATTGAATCCGCCCTTAATGCATATGAAACGCAATTAATTTCGGGAGCTTTTTCCCCTGTTTATTATGGGATAGAGGTTACGCGCCATTGTAATTTTGCTTGCATCATGTGTCCTCATTCTCAATACTCTGAGAATGAGATAGGCCATATGGACATAATGTTGTTTCAAAAAATAATCGATCAGATTGCACCATATGCAGAAATTATAAAGCTCCATTGGGTAGGCGAGCCTTTACTACATCCTAAAATTTTCAAACTAATAGATTATGCGCGAGTAAACACAGATGCGCAATTGTATCTATCTACAAATGGATCTTTGCTGTCTGGAAAAAAAGCTGAACGACTCAGGCAGTCTGGTCTTGATAAACTGATAATTAGCATGGATGGAGATACTGCCGGTTCATACGAGTCTATTAGAAGAAATGGTAATTTTTCAAAAGTTTTAAAAAATGTCGATGCATTTATTCAAGCAGTTAATGAAAAGGGAGGTCCACTTTGTCATGTTAAAATGATTCAATTTGTTGCAAATGAATCTGAAATAGAATCATTTCGAGAAAAATGGTCGTATTACAAAAACGTCATGGTCGATGTAACGTGGCTGAGTGATTGGGCTGGCAATATGCCTAACATTAGCAAGCTTACTAATTTTCATAATCCTAAATCAATAAAGACTAGACAGGCATGTTCAGATCTTTGGTTCAAGATGCAAATCGATTGGTCAGGCAAAGTGGCTCTATGCTGCTTTGATGCAAAATGCACGGTCGAAATTGGTGATCTTACAAAAGACAGTGTAGGTGAAGCATGGCATAGTTTGCCGATGCAGATTGCCCGACAACAACAAATTGCCGGAAAGGTTCATGGTATCTGTAAAAAATGTTGTGATTGGGCAACACCTAATGAGTACGAATTTTGGTATACAACTGAAGAACTAATTGAATTTCCTCAGCGGATATGGTTTAAGTAAAAATCATTTATTTTATAATTAATTTAATTAAGGAGGCGAAAAACATGATTAAAAAAATTTCAATACAAGAAATTGAAGAAGCTGTGAGGATCCACTGGAAACTTCAACTTGGATCTTACTTTAAGAGTATTCATGATCTTGATGGGGCTGTTTATAATCTTGGCGGTCTAGTCACTGATTATTTTTGGAACTATGCAGGTATGATCAATACTAAGCCAAGAGACTCAAACGCACTTATTGAGCGCATTATTAACTTCGCTCAAGAACATAGACGCGAACCAGCTTTTTATATAGACCCATCTACAAAACCTATCAATTTTACAAAACATCTTACCGATGCAGGTTTCAAAGCTGATGATGATGAAATTTGGATGTTTTTCAATAAACTTACAAAAGACTTGCAGCAAATATCTAATCTTGTCATTAAAGAAGTAGCTAATTTTGATGATATGCAAACTTTCGTGAAGGTATTTCATGATTCATATGAAATGCTAGAAGATGGAGATACTTCTAGTCCTTATGGAGATTCATTATTAAAGGCATATAAAAAACAAACACGTGATGTTAATGTCCATCATTTCCTTGGGAGTTATTCTGGTGAGCCTGTGTGCGTATCTTCAATATATATGTCCGGGCATGATGCGGGGTTATATAATGTGGGCACACCTGTGTCTTATCGCGGCCACGGATATGGAACTGCTCTTAGTGTTCATGCTATCAAATATGCAATGGGAAAAAGCACTAAAAAAATATTATTGCAGACAGAACTTGGTGGTGACGCTGAGAGGCTTTACAAAAGATTAGGTTTTGTGCAGGCTTTCAGCGCTGCAATATGGGCCAAAGAAACAGAATAATCCATTTATGACAAATTAAGGAGCAACTATTATGGGGAAAATTATTTCGGATAATCGGTTAACTGTATTGGCAAAATTATTGTTTATGCCCATGGCATTTTACATTTTGATTCAGTGGGACAAGATATCCACGTGGCAGAGTATGATTGGCTGGTTCGTCTTCTTTTTCTTAGTTCAGATTGAATGTCTATCGGTTGATAAATCACTTGCCACTTATTCTTTACCTCTATATTTGTTTGACCTTTTAAGTCTATCTATGTACGTTTTGGGACTAGGTACGCTTACTAAGACTAATCCTAGTCCTATTATTGGTTATGATCCAATGTTTTGGATATGTTTATCGATAATATATTTTGGATATGCAGGCTGGAACTTTCTAATGAGCTCTCGCGCGACAGATCCCCAAACTAAAAAAAGCCTTAAGTTCTTGGGGTGGATAATGATATTAGTTTGTATTATTATATTATTTTGCGGCCTTTTCCTATTAAGTATAGTCTCTCAGCCAACGCTAGCCCCCAATAATTACATTTTATATATTATCCAGCTTATACCACTTTGTATTATCATTGGAACAGTTGTGTATTGGTTTATGGATTTTGATTCACTGCTTGGGAATAAGGCATAGTTAATGCGGGATGATATGTGGTTTGAAGAGATTGAAAGTAATGAAAAAAGATCGTACCGTATTCTTGACGTGCTTTGTAAGTCCGCAAGCAAATACCAAAAAATAGAAATCTTTAAACTTGCTAATCAAGGAATCACCCTTGTGCTTGATGGTAAAGCACGTGTTTTTGAGATAGATGAGTTCATTTATCATGAAGCAATTACTCATCCTGCTTTAAATAGACAACCTAGTGCACAATCTGTTCTAGTTATAGGTGATGGTGATGGAGGAATAATTCGTGAATTATTAAAACACGATAAACTTATTCGTATAGATTGGGTTGAAATTGACGAAAAAGTGATAGAGGTAAGTGAGCGCTTCCTGCCTTCATTTCCAAAATACTTCCGTAATGATAAGCGAGTTAATTTAATTATTGCTGATGGATTAGAGTATTTGGCGATATCCAACAATAAATATGATTTAATTTATATAAGTGTAACAGAAGAAGGTGATAGTGCTTATTCTGATCCTCTGCACAAAAAAAGTACTTATCAACTTATTAAGCAAAATCTTAAGTCAGATGGAATGGCAGTCCTTTCCTTAGCAGAATTCTCTCCCAGTTCATTTGATAAATATCGCAAGAGAATACAGGATGCTGAACAATGGTTTAATTTTGTTAATCCATTCTATGTTGGTCTTCCATCATTTGGTTCAAATTGGGGATTTGCGTTGGGTTGTGATGTGAAAAGAGACTGTAAAACAAGTTTAAATATTGAAAATTTGCGTTTTTATTGTGAAGCAAATGATAGCTATTTATTCCAGCTGCCCAAATACTTGAAATGATGACGACAAAATTAATACATAAAATGGCAAATGATAATTTAAATATATCCAACATCAATGTTTTCGATGTGATTAATGGTGCCATAAAGTACGATGTTTCAATACAGATATCTAAAGGATTGATTAGCCAAATATCCGAAAACGGTGAAAATCGAAAAAGCACTGATCAAGATAAAAGCGCAAGTGAATTATGGGCAATCCCTGGCCTGATTGACTCACATGTGCATTTATTTGAAATTCATAATGGTGTAGATAAGGGAATCCTTGATAAATCAGAGACCTTTGAACGGGCCAATAATCGGGCTCTCGCTAATATTAAGGAAGCTTTAAAGGTTGGGGTTACATGTGTAAGAGATGTTGGTGCTTTTTCAGCTTATAATAATCAGCTTAGGGATATCGTTGAAGCCGATATCCCTAAATATACGTTTAGGATTGTTAGTTGTGGTCACCACATAACCAGGGCTAATGGGCATTGGTATGATCGAGGACGGATTTGGATTCCCGATCAGTTAACTCTAGAAGAAATTGTTTGTAATGAAATTAATTCTGGTGCTGATTTCATAAAAGTCATGAATGATGACCCAATATTCAACCTCTGTGAATTGCAAAAGATTGCAGCGGCTTGTAAAAAGATGAAGCGTAAATTATCTTGTCATGCTTATACGAAGGAAACAATAGATATTGCCTTTAATGCAGGTGTTGACACTATAGAACATGCGGCTTGTTATAGCGAGGAGTTTTGTGAGAAAGTTATTAAGAAGGAGGTTATAGTTTGCCCAACAGTTATTTCAGCACTTGATTCTGTTAATCACATAGATGATGTGTTGAAAGCATTCACAGATTGTAAAAAAGAAGATTTTATGTGGTGGGCTGATTTTCTCCGCCAAAATCTCCCCCTAACATTTGCACGCGGCGTGAAAGTAATAGCAGGGACAGACGCGGGAACATTGCCTACAGATTTTAAGTCTTTGCCGCGCGAAATTATCGAATTCACCAAGCTAGGTGCGACGAATTTGCAGGCATTGCAGAGTGCAACGATTTATGCTGCAGAAGCACTTGATATAGCGGCAATTACAGGAAGCATAGAAATTGGCAAGTCGGCAGACATTGTTATCTTGGGCAAGAATCCTCTAGATAATTTAGAAGAGGCTATCCTTGATGTGAAAATGGTCATTTCCCGAGGACACATTGTTATCAACAATTTGAGTACAAGCTATGATAATTAACTTAAACTGGATGGCACTAGCATTTCTGGCAGCAACTTGCTGGGGAATTGTTAATGTATTAGATAAAGAAATACTTAAATATCCTCGACTAAAAATTGATACACGGCTACTTCTCGATTCAGGCTTTGGATTATTAGTAGCGGGGATATTATCATTTGAACTATCGTCTCCTACCTTTTTATTAGTTACACTTGGCATGTGTGGTGGTGCCTTGGTATTTTCTTTTAATATTTTATATTATCGTGCATTAAAAAAAGCAGATGTCTCTGCAATTTCTGTATATTTACAGTCAGTATCTGTATTCAGTGCCATTGTAGGTTTCATGTTTTTTGCCGAACGATTTCACTCAGATATTTATTTAGGTGCGTTTCTGATAGTTTTTGGTGCAATTATAGTTGGTGTCGAGCGCAAGGAGAATGGGAAATTTACTATTTTTTCCGGCGAAAACATGGGGGTTTTTTTAAGGTATGTGCTCCCTGCATCATTGATAATGAGCATTAATTATGGATTAACTAAAGTATTGCTTGTCCACTCCTCTTTTTGGGAAGTATTTTTTTGGGGGAGAATCGGATTTGCTTTTACAGGGATAATTGTTTACGTGATTTGCCGCAAAGTAAGGCAAGAGATCAATGCAGATATTAAATTAATAAGTGTGCCCACTATTTATAATGTTGGTTTAATAGAATTTCTAAACTTTCTTGGCATATTATTATTAACTGCAGCGTACTCGATAGGCACTATAACTTTAGTTACAACAGTTGCTGCTATACAGCCCCTGATAGTAATCATGGTGCTTGTTGTAATCGCAGTTTTAAGTAATCGAGAACCGCTTAATGATTTTTCTTCGAGCAGAAGAGTACTAATTGTAAGGGTGGTAGCCATTCTCCTACAGGTGATTGGCATGTTTTTGCTGGCGAGAAGCCAGGGCTAATTTAAGAAAGCACTTTCAAAATGTTTAATAGAATACGTAAAGTTATCCGGGAGCCAAATGCACCTATTGAGACACCATTTTATTTGTTCGATGAGTTACTTTTAGAAAAGAACTACAGAATATTGAATTCTATACTAGGCGATACAAATTGCCGTTTTTCGATAGCATATTCAATTAAAACAAATCCGCTCGAGTCTATAGTTTTAAAGCTGAAAGAGCTCGGTGCATTGGCAGAAGTTACGTCTACATCTGAACTACAATTAGCAGAAAGATGCCATTTTGATGAAATTATTTTTAATGGTATTTATAAAACAGACGCTGAAATGATTTATGCTGCTAAGATTGGTGCTACAATCGTCCTTGATGGCTATAATCAGATATCACGTATCTCCAAAATAGCGACCACGATTGAAAATAAAATTAAAGTAGGAATACGGATTTCCAGTTTTCCTATTTTAAATGATAACGGGACCCGTTTTGGTATCTACGCAACAGAGCCAGAATTAAACCAAATAGCGCTCGATCTTGTTTCTGTCCCGAATATTGATCTTTGTTGTTTGCACATGCATCTGGGTACTAACATAGGTGACCCTGGACTTTACCAGCAAGCATTAGAACGATTGTATAATATTGGAATAATAATGGAAAACGTAGGTGCATGCATCTGCTATTATGATCTTGGTGGTGGTATGCCAACTTGCATGGATTATAATTGGCGTCAGACTTTTTGTAACGGAATTAATTCAATTCAGGGTATAACCTCTGATCCTAATAAAACTTTAATGATAGAGGCCGGAAGGGCATTAGTTGAAAGTGCCGGATTCGTGGTTACACGCGTTGTTGATATAAGAAAACGAGTAGATGGCGCTGGAGAGGATGTAGTTGTTGATGTAGGCACAAATAGTATTCTCGGAGCGAAGCATGGCATTACCCACCAATTCTGTGGCATTAAAACATATGATATAGGGAGTCGCTACAAATACAGGTTGGCGGGTCCATTATGTCATGCAGATGACATTGTATCGGAATCGTATGAGATAGGGGTAGCGATAGATATTGGTGATCTGTTGCTGATTACTGGAGTAGGTGCATACGATTTCTCAACTTCGTATGAGTTTAGCAGAGATTTTCCTGGAGTATATTTGTTGGACATTCAAGGGAACTTGATTTCTATTCGCTGATTAATTCCGGTGACGGTATACTTGTGCTGAGGGGCAAGGTATCGTGTAATCAAATGGGTGCGAATCCCATACCGCGTATAGTTGACTGTATGCGAGCATTAATAATTTTTCACGGGAATACTTTCTTTTAAACGTCACATTGACTACTTGTTTAATATAATGATTATAGTAATGTAAGTCTAAAAAAAGCTTCGACAGATGGACAAATTCCCCATGTTTTACGAAGTTTCTATTCATATATAAATATAATATCCGAAATGATGTAGGTGGATATTCAATTTTAATTATGTGATATTTTAGTTTTGTAAAAAAAGGGTATATGCTATAATAAAAAATGAATAATCCGAAAAGTGAAGTTCGTATATTAATTGTTATGCTTTGAAAATAAAAGGAGAACTCAATGGCTAAAATTGTAAGAACAAAAGAGCAGCTGAAACAGGCAGTAAAAAATAAGGAGAATGAAATAATAATAGACGATGATGAACTGGCCAAAAATATATTTAATTTTAAAAGAGTTAAGAAACTATCAAAATGGACATTAGGTCTTCTGCTTGCAGGTACTGGGGTAGGCGCAATAGGGTTTGCATTAGCACCGGTTACCGGCGGCACTTCAGCTGTCGTTGGAGGCATATCTGCCGGGGTTTTATATAAAATTAGCCTTGCATCAGGCACGGTTATATCAACAAGTGCCATTGTTGCTATTGGGTCATTACTTATTATTGGATCTGCTATCCTTTTTGCAATATGGAAAGACTATGATGTTGAAATAGAGTCAAAGAATCCTTGGAAAATCAAGCTACACAAACACTAATATAATTTAGAAGGTGACAGTGGAAAATGACTGGAAATTCTGGGGACAGTATACTTAATAATTGACATAGGCAGCTAAAGCTTATCAAGATTATACATGGCAAGAATATTAGCTTCGTTGATACCGCATCATATTACACAAAGATACAATAGACATCAGGACACATTTTTTATGTCTCCATTTGTCTAAAGAATAGCCTCAATCCCTTTGCGCTGGATCACATTCAGCAGCACGAGTGCCGCGCCTATCGGACGCTTTGAGCCACGCTCCAATTGTGAAACGTACCCTACAGTTAAGTTGAGATAGCGGGCAAAAACCGCTTGGCTTAAGCGCGCTTGTTCGCGTATCATGCGAATATCTTTACCTGTCAGCGGTTCAACAAGCTTGTTTTTATCTTTCAAGCTTAGGTGGCGCATGGTAATTTTTTCGTAAGTCGCTTTACCCAAAACGCCCGCGTCCTTCATGTCTTTGGCCGTTTCCAGTAGTGCTTTTGTGAGTCGGCTAGGTTTATTTTTTTCTGTCTTCATAGTTTACCTCCCTCAAAATTCCCTCTTTAATTGCATATTCAAGGCGCTCTCTTTTTGCATCAAGCCACGCCGCACCAATCTCTTTTAACGTTTCCAGTTCGTCCGCTTCGATATTATCTCGTTCGCTTTTCGCAAAGCCGTAGAGGAAAACAGCCCGTTTGCCGGAACGGTAGGCAATTAGTAGCCGGTAACCGCCAGAGCGACCTTGTCCTTTTCGCGCCACCCGTTGCTTGATGATCCCACCGCCTAAATCGACGTCCACAAGCCCCCGTTCCGCACGCTCAATGGCGTCACATAAGCTATGATCCTCAAGTTTTTCTTGCCGCGCGTAGCGCATAAACCACTTTGTTTTAAAGAGTCGCACTTCCCCCCCCCCTGACTCTATGAACTATAGCACTATATATTATATATCTCAACCTTTTTTGTCATAATTTTTGACCTATAATCATTCAATGCTATAAAATTCAGTATTTCCGGCTATATCTGACGGCGGAATTCTTTCTTCAATAGCCTTTTTATTTGGTGTGGTGCGGTTCGGTTGCGCGGATTATACGTCCACAATTTTCTGCCAGCAGCATAGGACATTTTTGAAGATTTGAAGTGGCAATCCTCACTGCAATTACAAACTCAAAAGTGTGTAGTTGTAGATGTTATACTTGCTAAAAGCCCGTTACGGAAACAATAGCCATTACTTCTGGGCGGCTTTTGTGTTTCTGGGAGAGGCGGAATAGGAGATTAAACCTGTTAGAATACTATTGATATTTGGTGCAGATTCCAGCGGCACAATTACCATGGCGGATTTATCTAAAAAAGGAACTTTAAACTATGTCACACCAAGCGAGGCTAAAGGTGCGCCTTTACTGTTCTCCTGAAAAAGAGCTGTTCCTTCCCCCCTCCGCAGTCTTCGTCTCCCCATATTATTTAATTGCTAACCAACATAGTATATGCTAAAAAGTCACCTCAATTTTGGTAAATAAATTATGGAAAAGATTACAGCAATTAAAGGCATTAAAGATATATTGCCTGAAGATACACCTACCTGGAATTATGTCGAATCCATTGCGCGTCAGGTATTTAGTGTTTTTGGATTCCGGGAAATCCGTGTACCGATTATGGAAAAAACGGAACTTTTTAAACGCAGCATTGGGGAAACTACAGACATTGTCGAAAAGGAAATGTACACCTTTCGT
>Ga0247841_10007916_pt1 | contig 15537 bp, 13 predicted proteins | sample LaCruzMarch2015__2_FD_192410 | JGI IMG/M metagenome (GOLD analysis project Ga0247841, IMG submission 192410) | Freshwater microbial communities from meromictic Lake La Cruz, Castile-La Mancha, Spain - LaCruzMarch2015_18m | ecosystem: Environmental > Aquatic > Freshwater > Lake | place: Spain...
CTTAAGGCTGCTGCCTTCTGCCGGTCTTTGAATAATTCCAATATTGCCGCGGCTAACCCTTTCACATCCGCCGGCTTGACCAACAGGCCATTGACCCCATGCCGGATCAGGTCTTTTATCCCGCCTACTTCCGAACCGATACAGGGAAGGCCGGATGCCATTGCCTCCATAAGCGAAAGCCCTAAGCCCTCCTCTAAAGAAGGCACGACAAATACGTCAAGAATGGATAAAACCTCTTTTGTATCCAGGACAGTGGATATAAATATTATATTTTTTTCAAGGCCTAACTTCTTTGTCAATCCAATCAGCTCTTCCTTCATCTTTCCTTCGCCCACAATGATTAATTGGGCAGAAGGTAGCTCAACTAAAACCGGCCTCATCGCCTCAATAAGATAAGAATGCCCTTTTATATCGGCCAGCCGGGAAACAATCCCTATCAACGGGCCGCTGCCCAGGCCCCACCTCTGGCGCAGCCCGGCACTACCCATCAGTCTACCCTTGGATTCTTCTACATCTATCCCATGGTGTATTAATTTTATTTTTTCCTTTTTAAGGCCGCGTTCCTTTATAAGATATGTCTCTACCGGTTCGCTTATAGCAATGACCTTTGCTCCCCAACAAGGGAACACCCTATGGGAAAATCTCTTTTTATAAAACCCGTGATAGGTAGTAACATGGACCCTACCGGTCATTTTAGCCAATGTATCCGCTAACACCCGGGTAGTCCGGCTGTGTGAATGGATGATCTCAATATTATTCTTCCTTACTACGGGTAATAATTTAAAAAGGCTGGCGGCCATCTTAGGGCTGACTTCACATTTCGTCCTTATAGGTATGGGGATATAAGCCACCCCGGCCTCGGTAAACTTCGCGAGCAGCTCGCCACCGCTTGAGGCGATATATAGGTTATGGCCCCTTTTCTTGAGATTTCCGGCTAACAATAAAACATATGTAGTAATACCACCTATATCTAACTCGTTGGTAATATGAAGTATATTCATTATTATTATAAAAGTTTAGTCACTGCTTCTAATACTTCTTCAGGCGTTATCATTTCCATACATTTCCTGGTTTTACACTTTGATTTATAACAAGGGCCGCATTCCAAATCTTTTTTGATTACGATATAATCCTTTGCCGGAGGCGTATGCCGGCGGGGGTCAGTCGGCCCAAAGAGCGCGACAAAGGGCACGCCGGCCGCCGCGGCAATATGCAAAGGCGAAGAATCAGCCGAAATATATACCGCGCATCTTTTTATCAAACAGGCAAGCTGGTTTACCGAAGTCTTGCCGCAGGCATTAATGATTTTTAAATCCTTCAGCCTGTTCATCAAGGTATCTGCGTAGGCTAAATCATTTTCCGTGCCGGTAATGATAATCCGAATATCCCGGCGGCCTAATTCTTCACAGAGCTTTGCCAGATTATCCAGAGGCCAGGACTTGGTGACCCACCTGGAGCTGGCACTCACATTTATGCCGACGATTTTCTGGTTAGCGCTTAACCACTGGCTGTTCAAAAATTCTTCAATGTAATTCTGGTCCTCTTGCGTCGGCCACAATTCCAACCGGGGATCTTCCAACTCTATGCTCAGCATCTTCAATATCCTGAACTGGTGGACAACCGGGGCCATTAGCGGCTTCTCGTCTCTGATGCGGTGATTAAGCAAAAACCCCCACTTGTTATTATCGTATCCGTAGCGGTCCGGGCTGGCGGATAGCCATGCCAGGATACGGCTTTTACGGTTATTCTGCAGGTCAATAACAATATCGAAATTGTTCTTTCTCAAGAGGCCCCCCAAAACCAGAAGCCCTTTAATCCCCTTATCCTTATTTTTCAAATTACAAACCAATAATTCATCGATGTAAGGGCAGCTTAAGAGTAAATCTTTAGAGGCTTCGCCTACCAGGAAACTTATCTTATAGCCTTGTAAGAATTTTTTTCTTATCGCCCTGATTGCCGCGGAAGAAAGAATGATATCGCCCAGAGAACTGAATTTAATAATCAGGATTTTATGATTTTCCAGGGCATCCTTATATACATCTAATGTCCTCTTTACCATAAGCTCAACGTTATATTCCTGCCTGACTTTTTCATAAGCCTTCTGAGCCAGATTAGCCGCCATTTTTTCATCTTTCAATATCTTTATGATACCCGCAGCCATACCCTCAGGGTCAGCCGGAGGGACCAGGATGCCGGTTTTGCCGTCTTCAATAATATCTACTACTCCGCCTACCCTTGTGGCCACAACCGGCACCATGCAAGCCTGGGCCTCTACGATTACCCTGCCGAATGCTTCGGGCACGGTAGTGGCCAACACCAGGACATCCAGATGCGAAAGTATCGTCGGGATATCCTTCTGGCTGCCTAAAAATTCCGTGCAATTGGCCAGACCCAGCCTGTTTACTAAAACCTGAATCTGCTCTTTATAGGCTTCGCGAGAAGCAGGAGCGTCCCCGACTATCCAGATTTTAACCCGCGGAATCACCCTGGCCACCTTAGCCATAGCCTTAATAAAATATAAGTGCCCTTTTAAAGGAGTGAGCCTTCCGATTATGCCTATATTAAACTCGTCGCTTTTTTTCTTCACCTCGACCGGGCATTTAAATTTCTCCAAATCTACGCTAGAAGGTATCAACCTGATACGCTCATAAGGGACGCCAAAATCTTCAATCATATGCCGGGCGATAACATTGCTTATGGCAATCACCCTCTTTGACCATCCCATCACCTGGCTGAAGGGGTGTTCTTTGTAATAACCGTGGCAGGTAGTGATAAACGCGGCCTTGGCCCTGCGGCAGGCAAAATAAGCAATCCAGGCAGGTACCCGGGAATGAGCATGGACAATCTCTATCTTTTCTTTCCTGATGATTTCCGCAAGCTTAGGGACCATTTTGATCATGGTAAAAAGAGACTTCTCGTGCACCGGCAATTGATAATGTATAATCCCCAGGGATTCCATATCCTTAACTAATTCTCCTCCTGCGGAGACCACCACCGTCTTATGCCCCATCCTGGCTAAATATTTCACCGAATCAAAAACTGCGGTTTCTACTCCTCCCAGGTTTAGCTGCGGGAGTATTTGTAGTGTGTTCATAAAACCTTTCCTATCGCTTGAGCAACTAAAAGATTATCTTTTAAGCTGTGGGTTTGCGGCTTATCCCGCCAAATATCATTTATCTTTTTATTGACCTCATCGGGACGGGCCATATATATATATTTATTCTCGGCGAAATGCCCGAGGAAACGCTCATACTTGGGGTTTAGCTTGTTGGTCTTAAAAACTAAAACGTATTTTCTGCTGTTTACCGCCTCGGAAATCATAGATATGCTCTCCGGGGAAACCACAACCAGATGGCTCAAGGCCAGTATCCCTCCTACTGCCTCCGGGATATTTTTTTCATTAGCGATAATCAGAAGTTTACAACGGGGATAATTGGTAAATTCCTCTTTCAAAAGGCGTTCAATTTCTGCCGGGGTACGCCGGGATGTGGTAATCAATATCTCGCCGTCTACTTTTTCCAGGGCATCTTTTATCTGGCTTATTATTTCTCTCATCGAATCAATGCTCAACTTGAAATCCTTGGTATCTCCTCCGAGTAATAACCCCAATACGAATTTCTTGCTAGGCTGGGCCCTGGATTTAAGCGCCTGTCCATTTGAATCCAAATAATCATCATCCACTAAATTCAATGCCCCTTCGGTTGCTACAAGATTTTTTCTTTTTGGGGGATTATCATGCTGCTCCATAATCACCAGATCAAATCTTTTGCTGCTCAAAACTGACGGCCGCATAATCACTACGGACTTAGCCAGGTTTTCCCTGGAGAGTATAAAATTGACCGCAGCGACGCTGGAGCCGCAGGATATTACCAAGTCCGGTTTTATCTTCACCAGGGAATCATAGGTATCTTTTTCCAGGAACTTCCTGAAACACCAGAGGCACCCCTGGCTCAAAGCCAATGCCGTACGGGAAAATTTATTTTTAAATTTTACTTCTACTATGCCCGTATTTACCTTCACTCCTTTATCCTTCAAATACTTTTCAGCTATCTTCGCTGCTGCCTGCGCCTGCCTGAGATGCCCTGCCTTGCCGTCACTGAGTATTAAGATATTTTTTTCCGTGGTATATTTCCATATCTTATAAGTCCAAAGGTATTCTTTAGGACAGGCGGCGATATGCCTTTCATATATAGCAATAAGCCTTTGTAAATTTTCTTGTACGTCCTTTTGGCTATCCCCGCTTTCTTTGATTTCAAAAGGAGGCTCAACTTTAAATTTAATATACGGCCCTTTAACCCGGGTAGAAAATACCGGGATAATAGCCGCGCCGTATCTTAGGCCTAATTTTATCGCGCCGGTGCTCATTGAGGCCTCTTTACCGAAAAACTTTACCAGCACCCCGTCGCTGCCCCCCTGGTCTACTGTCATCGCCACTGCTTCATTTTTCTTAAGCGTTTCAATCAACTTCTTGGTCTGGCTTTCTGTCTGGATAAGCTTAGTGCCCTTCTGGCTGCGGTAAAAATTAAGCAGTTTATTCATCCGCTCGAACCTGGGCTGTTCCCGGATCAGGATATTAAAAGGATAACCCAGATTTGCCGAAACCAGGTTAGACATCTCCCAACTGCCTTCATGCACCACTGCCAGGATCACCCCCTTGCCTCTTTTAAAACCGTTGGCGATATTATCCAATCCTTCAATAGTTATGTATTTATCCAGGTATTTCTTATCCACTAGGGGAAAAATAAACACTTCCATCAGCGTCTGCCCGAAGTCCTGATAAAATTTCCGGGTTATCCTGGAGAGCCCGGATGGAGGAATCTGCCTTCCCAATGCTGCCTTTATATTGGAATAGGCGATAGCTTTGTGCTTGGCGTCAAGGTAATAAAATAAATCGCCCAGCCTTTTGCCCAGGAATAAAGTGAATTCGCAAGGCAGGCGCCTTAGAAAAAAACTAAAGGCCTTAAAAAGAATAAAGCTGGCGTAGTCTATTATAGAATCTTTGCTCATCTTCTATTTCCATTCCAATGCGTAAGTACAAAAATCGCGGGCCAGAGGACGCAAGCTGCAGGCTGCCAAGCCTTGCCGCGTCTTTCTGGGTAGTGATGATGGTATTAATATTTTTGTCCCCGGAAGCGCGGACAATCTTATCCAGGTCTTCTTTAGTGTAATTATAATGGTCCGGGAATTTTAAAGACAGCCCGGTATTTAAACCCATGCTTTTAATCAGATTTTCAAATGACACCGGGTCGCCGATGCCTGAGAACAAAGCAACCGTCTCTGTTTTAAGGGCATCAGGTTTTAACAGCTCTCCGGGCTTATCAATCCGGTAAAAACCCAGAGGCTTATGTTTGGCGGAAAAAATTTGAGCCGAAGGATTGATCCGGCTTAAACAATTCTTCGCTTCTTCCCCGCCAGGACCAAGATTAACCTTAGTTAAAACAAATATATCTGCCCTTCTAAGCGAAGAGAGCGGCTCGCGCAATATCCCTCTGGGCAGAAGGCAGCGGTTGCCAAACGGATTAGCAGCATCAATGGCAACAATCTCTAAATCTTTCAATATCCGCCACTGCTGAAAACCATCGTCCAGAATGACCGTATCCACGCCATATTCTTTTATTGCTTTCCTGGCCGAGCTTATCCTGTCGCTGCCAACAATGACCGGAATACCCTCCAGGTTCTTAGACAGCATATACGGCTCGTCGCCCATATTTTCGTAATCAGCAACTGCCGGATTGCTATTGACAAGCTTTCTTTTATATCCCCTGCTGAGTACCGCGACTTTGCGGCCCTGCTTTTTTAAGTGGAGAGCGATAAATTCCACCAGGGTGGTTTTACCTGTCCCGCCTAAGGTGATATTTCCCACACTGATAACTTTGCAATCAAAGCGGCAAGCCTTACGGGAATTAATAAAAATCATAATCTTCACCGCCAGGCAGTAAATAAGAGACAAGGCAAACAAAACTGCCTTGATAGGAACGCTTAAGATTCCCTTTTCTTTATCGGTGGCTATATTATATAAATATTCTTGAGTCAATCATTCTCCCGTTTGCTTATTATCTCCATCCTTAAAAACTCCCCCTGAAATAACTATCCTCAAGGCATCGGTAACAGGTATATCCAGCAACCTTACTTCTTCTTTTGGGAAAAAAGTCACGTAACCCGAAAGCGGGCCGGGAGTATTAGGCAGGAATACCGCCACCATCTCCCTGCCGGTTACTTTATTGATCTGCTGAAAATTATCATTGGTCAGAAAACCGATAGTCCACATACCCTTAGAAGGATATTCTACTAAAACTACTTTCTTGAAACCGAATTCTTTTTGCGCCGAAATAAATTTAACGATCTGCTTTAAGGCCGGATAGATCTTGTTGATCAAAGGCAGGGCGGAAAACCATTTTTCAACCTGCCGCAATATTTTTTTGCCGAAAAAATCCGTAGCCACTATCCCCACAAAAAGCAAGGCAAGCAGGCATAATAGAAATCCTATCCCGGGGATATAAAACCCCATGCTTTTTTCAAAATAAACATTCAGGTATTTTCCCAATATGCCGTCGGTAAACTGGAACACAACCACCAGAATGTAAACCGTGACAAATACCGGAACAACCACCACCAATCCGGCTAAAAGGTACTGTTTTAATTTTTTCATTTTCCGTCACCCTCCAATATTTTTCTTATACTTTCCAGGTTCCTTTTAGTCGCCCCCTGATTCTCCGAGATTAACTCTCTGCCCCTCTTGGCCATCTGGTCTATTTTTGAAGGGTAACGCAGCAGATACTCTATCTTTTCTTTTAATTCTTCCCCGTTGTGCACTGCCAAAGCAGCTTCGGCTTTCAAAAACATCCCAGCAATATCGCGGAAGTTAAACATGTAAGGGCCGAATAAAACCGGCTTACCCAGCGATGCCGGCTCTAAGATATTTTGCCCACCCTTTTTCACCAGGCTCCCCCCCACAAAAACAATATCAGCTATAGCATAAAAACCGATAAGTTCGCCGATAGTATCCAATATGAATACGGCTTCATCTTCTTGGCGACCGGATTCTTCTTTATCTAAAGAACCTGTCCTCCGGGGCCAAAAACCGGCTTTCTTTACCAACTCGCATATCTGAGGGGAACGCTCCGGATGGCGGGGGGCGATCAAAAGCCTTAAATCCGGCGCGCCCTCTTTTAATCTTGTAAAGGCAGCTAGAATAATTTCCTCTTCTCCGGGGTGGGTGCTGGCAGCGATAAAAAGTTTTTCTTTAGCCCCTAACTCTAATTTTGCCCTGTAATCAACTCCTGCCTTAGCTAAAGTCAAGCTGTCAAATTTTAGGTTGCCGGTTATCCGCAGCTTATCTTTATTTACCCCCAGGCAAAGCAACCTTTGGGCATCGGTCTCTGACTGCGCGCAGAATCGGCTGATTTTTTCTAAAACCGGCCGCAATAAATACCTTATGCTCATGTAACCTTTAAAAGAACGGCCGGAGATCCTGGCGTTTACTATCATCACCGGAATATTCTTTTTATAAAGGCAGCTTATCAGGTTCGGCCAAATCTCAGTCTCGGTTATGATGAAAATACAAGGATTGATTTTATTAATAACCGGCCTGATAATAAAACTTAAATCCAAAGGCAGATAAGTTACAAAATCCTGCGGCCCGGCAATGCTCCTGGCGATTTTATTTCCGGTAGGAGTGACGGTCGAGATTACAAATTTTTTCCCGGGATACGCCAGCCTCAATTCTTCAAACATCTTCTTTATGGACATAACTTCGCCTACGCTTACCGCGTGTATCCAAATGGGCCTATCAAAGACGCTCCCATCTGGCAGAACTCCTAACCGCGCAAGGAATCCCTTATGGAATTTTTTCTTAAAGAGATACAGCGGCAGGCAAACCAGCGCGAACACCAAGAAAATAAAATCGTAAATAATAAACATATTTATCTAAAGGAATTAGGCCCGGGGATGCGCCTTATCATAAACACTTTTCAACCTGTCGGTAGTAAGATGAGTGTATATTTGCGTAGTGGAAAGGTTGGTATGCCCCAGAAGTTCCTGGACGCTCCTTAAATCTGCTCCGCGGTTTAGAAGATGAGTGGCAAAAGAATGCCTGAAGGTGTGCGCGGATACGCCCTGTTTTATGCCTGCTATGCGGATATACTTGCCGACGATATTCCTGATTCCTCTTGTGCTGATGCGTTTGCCGTTTTTATTCAGGAATATGGCTTCGCTTTCTTTTTTCTTTTTATCTGTGTATGCCCTTATGGCTTTTATTGCCCTGTCGCCGATAGGCACCACCCGCTCTTTCCTGCCCTTGCCCAGGACTTTTACTACGCAGCCGATAAAATCCATGTCCTGGTAATTTAACCCGACTAATTCTGAAATCCTGATGCCGGTCGAGTAAAATGTCTCCAGTATCGCCCTGTCTCGTAAGCCCATCGTGTCTTCTTCGTCCTTGGCAAAAGCAGACTCGATTAATTTAGCCACTTCATCTTCAGTGAGGAATGAAGGAAGATGTTTCTCCTGTTTGGGGCTGGAGAGGCTGAGTATGGGATTGGATTTCAGGTAACCGTCTTTTGTCAGGAATCTGAAGAACGACCTCAAGGTAGAAAGATGCCGGCCGACAGACCTGGTCCCCAGCCTTTTTTCTTTCAGGATAGCCAGGTATTTCCTCAGGGCCAGGTAATCAATCTTCTCCAGTTCTGCTTCACCCAGGAATTTGCTGAAATCTTCCAAATCTAATTTATAATTTAATACGGTATGAGGTGAATAATTTTTTTCGATCTCCAGGTATCTTATAAACTTTTCAATGTAACGTTCCATAGTTTAATTATTGATTTTCCGGCAATGTCCTTGAGGTAAAATTACATTTGGGATAATTGGAGCAGCCGAAAAAGAATCCTCTCGGCCCCCGGCGCTCGATCAACTCACCGCCGCATCCTTCTTGAGGGCATTTTACCCCGGAGGTAATAGACTTGGAAAACTTGCATTGCGGGTAATCCGAACAGCTTAAGAACTTCCCTTTTCTCCCCCACTTTATGATCATCGGTTTGCCGCATTTCTCGCAGACTTCCTCGGTGGTGACCACTTCCTTCTTAATATTATTCTGGGCAAAATCAAGGCTTTCCTTAAAAGGCCCGTAAAAACCTTTCAACACTTTTAGCTTATCTACCTTACCCTCCTCCACCTCATCAAGCTCTTCTTCTAAAATGGCAGTAAACTTAACATCCATTATCCTGGGAAAATACTCAACCAGCAGATCGCAAACCTTAAATCCTAATTCCGTGGGGAAAAAATACCCTTTAAGCCGGCGCATATAATCGCGCAAAATAAGCGTATGGATTATCGGGGCATAGGTAGACGGCCTGCCGATACCCTCTTCTTCCAGTATTTTTACCAGGGAACTGTCGGAAAAACGGGGAGGCGGCTTGGTAAAGTGCTGCGATGGCGTCAATTCAATTAAATCCAAACCCTCATCTTTTTCTAAGGCAGGGATGACATTTTTTTCTTTCTCTTCCTTATCCTCGCCGTTTTCATTATCCTTATTATAAACAGCACTAAACCCGTCAAAAATCAACTTTGAGCCCGAAGCGCCGAATTGATACTTATCCGCCCGGATACTAATCGTAGTCACTGAGTAACGCGCCGGGGTCATCTGGCTGGAGAGAAACCGGTTGTAGATAAGCTCATATAGTTTATACTGTTCCGGGGTTAAAAAATCCTGCAGGCTCTGCGGAGGCCTGGAGATTAAGCTAGGCCGGATAGCCTCGTGCGCCTCCTGGGCCAGCTTTCTTACTTTATAGACATTGGGGGCTTCAGGCAGATAATCTTTGCCGAAATGAAGCTGGATGTAATCTCTTACTTCTTTTATTGCCTCAGGGGCCACCTTAACAGAATCGGTACGCATGTAAGTAATCAAACCGACGGGATTCTCTTCGCCGACATCAATGCCTTCATAAAGCTGCTGGGCGATAATCATGGTTTTAGTGGCATTGAACCTTAATTTATTAAACCCTTCCTGCTGCAGGGTACTGGTGACAAAAGGCGGGTCGGGGTTGCGTTTCTTTTCGCTGTTTTTTATATCCGATACGATAAACTCCTTGCTCTTTATATCTTCAACCAGCTTATCTGCTTCCTGCTGGTTATTTATTTCCGCCTTTTGCTCGTCTATCTTATCTAATTTGGCGGTAAAATCACCATCCTGGTTTTTCTTCTTTAACTGGGCATGGACCTCCCAGTATTCCTTCGGCTGGAATTCCTTGATCTGCCTTTCTCTTTCAATAACCAATTTCAAAGCCACTGACTGCACCCTGCCGGCGCTTAAGCCCCGGACAATCTTTTTCCAGAGCAAAGGGCTTAAAAAATAACCTACTATCCTGTCCAATATCCTGCGGCCGGCCTGCGCCTCTATCATATTCAAATCAAAATCACGGGGATTCTTGAATGCCTGGGCCACTGCGCTGGAAGTAATTTCATGAAAGACGACCCGCTGGATTTTTTTATCTTTAGGCATTTTTTCCTTCAGGTGCCAGCCGATCGCTTCGCCTTCCCGGTCAGGGTCGGTAGCGATATATATTGTGCCCTTGCCTTTGGATTCTTTCTTCAGCGCGGAGAGGACTTTCTGCCTGCCGGAAATGACTACATAAGAAGGCTTAAAATCATTATCCACATCTACTCCCAACTCTTTCTTCGGCAAATCAATAAGGTGCCCCATGGAAGAGACCACCGTATAATTATCGCCTAAGATCCTGCTGATTGTCTTTGCCTTTGTCGGAGACTCTACAATAACTAAACTTTTATCTTTGGCTGAACTTTTATCTTTCATTTTTAATTCCTTATCAACTGTTGACCGGGAAGCCGCCTGATTAATTTTTTCATTTCTAATTTTAAAATTAAGCCATATGCCTGCGGGATATTCACGCCGGATTTTTCCATAATTTCATCCAAAAGGACAGGTTGAGCGGAAATAAAATCGTACATCAGGGACTCCTGGCTATCCAAATCTGATTTTAAAATATCTTTTGCTCCGGATGATACCCTGATTTTTCTGGCCGCCGGCAATTGAAATTCCTCGATTATATCATCCGCGCAGGATACCAGCTTCGCGCCCTGCTTTAACAATTCGTTAGTGCCGAAAGAAGTACAAGAATCAATCTTACCCGGCAAAGCAAAGACTTCCCTGCCCTGCTCCAGGGCAAAATCCGCGGTGATAAGAGCGCCGCTATTTTTGGCCGCCTCAACGACCAGGACACCTTTGGCCAAACCGCTGATTACCCGGTTACGCCGGGGAAAATTTAATTTCCACGGCTCCCTGTCAACCGGAAATTCCGAGACTACCGCTCCATTGGCAGCAATCTCCTCGCAAAGCTCCCTGTTCTCCGGGGGATAGATATGGTTAAAACCGCTGCCCATTACCGCGATAGTCCGGCCCCTGCGCTTTAACGCGCCCTTATGCGCAGAGGCATCTATCCCTCGGGCCATACCTGAGACCACGGTAAAACCTTTCCCGGATAACTCCCCGGCAAATTTTTCCGCGCAGGACAAACCGTAATATGATGCCCTGCGGCTTCCCACGATAGCCAGGCTATTTTTATCCTCTTCCCGCAACTCTCCTTTAACGTAAAGGACAATCGGCGGGTCAGCTATATTTTTTAAATTTTCCGGATAGCCTTTATCATTTATGGTGATAATCTCAAGGCCAAGCTTTTTAGCTGATCCGAGTTCTCTGGTTAAATCTTCTTTTTTAAGAGAACAAATCTTACCGGCAATCTTTTGCCCTATCCCTGAAACAGCTATCAATTTATCCTGAGGCGCCTTTAATATATTCTCCGGCTTACCAAAAAACTGCAACAATTTATTCAGCCGGATTGTGCCCAGGTCCGGGACCAGATTTAAACAGATCAGCGCTTCCTGCCTGGTCATTTTTTCTTAGAGGTTAACCTCATGATCTTATCCACGACTTTTTCCACCGGCATCTTCGAGGTATCAATAATTTTATCCGAACGGGCATAGTAAGGAGCGCGTAGCTTAAGTAATAATCCAATCTGTTTTTTAGGATTTACCACATTTAACAGCGGCCGGTGCGCGTAACCTAAGGTCCTTTTCAAAATAACCTCGGGGCTGGCTGTCAGGCAGATTATTATCCCGGAATCCTTCATTATTTTAATGTTCTCACTAGCCACGACAATACCGCCGCCGCAGGCCACCACCAATTCTTTTTCCCTTGAGACTTCTTTTAAGGACTGCTTCTCCAGGCAGCGGAAATACGGCTCGCCCTCCTGGGCAAAGATATCGGCAATCAGCTTTTTTTCTCTTAACTCAATCAACTCATCCAGGTCCACGAAACAACACTTCTTTTTCCTGGCAAGCTCCCTACCGACACTGGTCTTGCCTGTGCCCATAAATCCGACTAAATAGATATTTTTTTTACTTGTATTTTTCATCTGTAATGAAGTTCCTCGGGCTAAAGCCCGAGCTTCTCAAATGAAATACTTGAGCGGCCAAATCTCATCTGCGCTCTAAAGAGCGCAGTTTTTAGGCCGCGAGAGTATAAACCCCGCCCTTGCTTGCCGCAAAATTATTGCCACAGAAAAGGCGGGGGACCGACCTTATTGGATTTATTCTTTGTAAGCTGTCAGCACCAAGTCGCTTAGCTGTTTTTGTATCTCTTTGGTAGAGGCATAAACAGTGTTATACCATTTGCCATCCTTGCCCAGGTGGCGGGGCATGCTTACAAACAACCCATTACTACCATCAACAATACGTAAGCCCTTTACTACCACCCCGGCCAAAGAAATATCCACAAAAGCCTTAAGCTTTGACTCGCCGTCAACCTTATAAATCCGGTTGACCTGTATTTCGCCCTCATCCATGATTATCACCCCCTTCTGGATATAACTGACGAAGGGAGCGGTACTTTCTAACTGATTCTTTTCAGATAATTTTTATAATTATCTTTGATGTCTTTAAGAGCATCACTGCCGAACTTCTCAAGGAAGGCATCCGTAAGTATATAAGCAGAAACTGATTCAGCGATCACCCCTGCGGCCTCTACTACACAGATATCAGAACGCTCCACCGCTGCCTTAGAAGGCCTCTTTGTATCTATGTTTACCGAATCAAGAGGATTCATCAAGGTGCAGATCGGCTTCATGCAGGCGCGTAAAACTATCGCCTCTCCGTTTGAAATTCCTCCCTCGATGCCGCCGGCATTGTTAGTTTTACGAAAATAACCTTTGCCCTTGCCGTAGTAAATCGCGTCGTGGCAGGCTGAACCGAATTTATCCGCGTATCCAAACCCCAGGCCGATTTCTACCGCTTTGATCCCGGGGATAGAGATTATACCCGCGGATAGTTTTCCGTCCAGGCGCCTGTCCGGCTGAGCATAGCTACCCAACCCTACCGGAACGCCTTGGGCTATTACTTCAAAAATGCCGCCCAGGGTATCTTTCTTGCTTATCGCCTCAGCGATTTTATCTATCATCGCCTGTTTGCTGACCCGGCCTCCGACAGACAAGACCCTGCTTGATATCTTTATATTAAATTCTTCCAGAAATATCTTACAAATTGCCCCGATTGCCACGGTGGCGGCGGTGCTCCTGGCCGAAGCCCGCTCTAAAACTTCCCGTATATCGCTAAAACCGTATTTCAACAAACCGGCCAAATCCGCATGCCCGGGGCGGGGACAAACCACTTTTTTTAATTGTTCGATGCTGGCGTCTTTATTCTGGATCAACAGCGCCAGAGGGCTGCCTAAAGTCAGGCCATTCTTCAACCCGGCAATCAGCTGGGCGCTATCTTTTTCTATCTGCATGCGCTTGCCCCGGCCGAAACCTTCCTGCCTGCGCCTTAATTCTTTATTTATGGGGCCTGAGTCCACTTTCAAACCTGCCGGCATACCCTCCAGAATAGCAATAATCCCTTTGCCGTGCGACTCACCTGCAGTTAAACATCTTAACATGATTTACCTCCTGTAATATTATTCCGCCCACAAGCCGCGCTTAGCTTCGCGCGCCTCTTGGGAAAGTTTCAAAAAGTAATCCGCGTATTTGACGTTAGGCGGTATAGTCATAACAGAAGCGTATCCCTGCTTGACAATTTCGGCATTGACGAATGTGCCATCCTTAAGATAAACATAGGCCAGCAGGCGGTGGTATTGATCCTGCTTATCAACATCGAATTCCAGGTTTACCCGCTTTCCTTCAACTAAATTTTTGGTAAATTCATATGCCAGAGTGCCCAACTTTATGATTGTCTTTACATCCTGATTCGTTTTTTTGCTGTCGCGGTGAAGCTTGGAAGATTCATGCATCTCCGGAGTATCTATGCCGATCAAACGCACTCTTTCGCCGGTAGCTAATATCAGGGTATCTCCGTCTACTACCCGCTTGACATAGACATTAGAATAATTATACATCTTACCAAGGGGAATAGTAGCAATCCCGTCATCGGATTTATAAATCCTCGGCTGTTCTTGCGCATGAATGAAACCAAAATACGCCGATATTGCCACTAAAACTGCTATAAGAACACTCTTGATGATCTTTTTCAATCTCGAAACCTCCTTATAACCCTGCAGCAACAATACCCGCCAACACAACTATATCCTCAGTACAGAATATTTTAGTAATGCTCTTATCAAAAAGTACATTTGCCTCCGGCCCAAACTCCTCATCAGGCCGCCAAAGCAACACTGCCACCGGCACAGCTTCAAATACCTCCAGGACAACTCCTACATCCCCCTGGTTGATCCGTTTTCCGGGCAGCCTATCCAATACCGCCAATATTCCATCGGGGCTGACGCCGTATTTACGGATCACCGGTTCGATCACTCTTTTCCGGAAAGCCGGATAATAACCTTCAATCCCTGATAATTCTTTAAAAGAAAGCCACTCGCCGCTTAACTCCGGAAGCCCCTCTGACTTGCGGGCCAGATAATGAAGTATAAGGATAGCGCTAAAATCCTTTGCCGGGACATTGCAAGCAAGAGAAATTACCTTTCTTGCCTTAAAATCTACCGTATATTCATCGGACAGGAATTTTATAGATAAAGGGCTCGGAATATTTAACTTAGAGAGTTTTTCCCATGCTTTATCCAACGCCAATTCATATCCCACGGTAGTTATTTTACTCTATTTATGTAGATAAATCAACAGTTTTAGATTATAATACCCTTATGATTTACGATCCTTTCCAACAGGAAGCAATAGACTATATCAACCAGAATTATTCGGTGATTGTCTCTGCCCCCACCGGCAGCGGCAAAACTGCGATTGCCGAATATATCATCGAGAATTCCATCAAAAATAAAATCGGGGTAATCTACACTGCTCCCATTAAAGCCCTCTCCAACCAGAAATTCCGGGATTTCCAGGTTCAATTCGGCGAAGATATCGGGATATTGACCGGAGACGTCTCCATAAACCCGGCTGCCCCGGTTTTAATCATGACCACTGAAATATTCCGCAACAAAATCCTGGATGAGCCGGAAAGCCTGAAAAAATACTCCTGGATCATCTTTGACGAAATACATTATATCGATAATGCCGAGCGCGG
>Ga0247841_10007917_pt1 | contig 15537 bp, 13 predicted proteins | sample LaCruzMarch2015__2_FD_192410 | JGI IMG/M metagenome (GOLD analysis project Ga0247841, IMG submission 192410) | Freshwater microbial communities from meromictic Lake La Cruz, Castile-La Mancha, Spain - LaCruzMarch2015_18m | ecosystem: Environmental > Aquatic > Freshwater > Lake | place: Spain...
CTATCCTACTATAACTATTGTAGGTCGCATACGGGAATTGGGATGAAAAAATTGAGTCCGTACGCTAAGTACCTAGAAACTAGACATAAAATGCGAACGTAACTCGGCAATAGCACACATAGATGACATTTTATATAATAATGATATAATAGCATTTCTCTTGATTTTTTACCCAAAATGTGTACATGTAGAGAAACAAAAAACACAAAAAACATGCAAAAAATCCTTGTTGTAAAACTCATAGAAAACACCGCTACCAAAAAAGAAGTAAGTGGTTTGTTAGCGATAGGAATAGACTGTGGAAGTAATGATGAAGTACATATCAAACGCACCATTGAATCCACAAGAAATCCAAATGTTGTGATGGCAATTATTACGAGAAACATGAATAGAAAAGACATCTTCGAATTAAAACCTAAATTGGATCAGATACGACAAGACATCAGCAATGCTGATAGTATCGAAGTTGGTTTTATTCCCATAGAAGGATGTGAAAACAATTGTGAATCATGTATAATCCATGGTTTACATGAAAAACTTGAAAAGTTAACGAAAAATTGGGATAACAATAACCTCATTTCAGGTATTTGCCCAAATTAGCATCCTATTATTATCTCGCATGCTCTGCCCGTTTATTTACGGGCTTTTTTTGTTACTAAAAAAATCTTTTTTTCTCTTTTTAGTTTAGCATAAGGAGTATATATTATATGTCCAGATTTCTTATTAAAGCAAATTTAAAAAAATATCAATAATTTTTCAAAAAATAGAATTATTGATTTTATATTTTTATATAGAAATTTTTTATAATAGTTTCTATTCGATTACGTCGGATAATTATTTTCTTACGACATAACAAACATACACCGCTAGTAACAATGCAGCGTGAAAAAGTAGGTCGAGCAACGTATCCTACAAGAAGAAAAAACAATCCATCCAATCTCGATACACTCATGAAAGCAATAAAGCCAAACTAATCGTGATAGGAAAAAATATGAGATATTGCCCTACTAGCGGAAAAAAAGGATTTTTTTGTCCAGTATTTTTGCATCCTAGCAAAAATATTGGTCGTGGGGTTTGGGGGCGCGAAAAGCCCCCATAGAAAATATGATTGTATTAACAATAATTTTACTGATATTTTTATTTTTAGTTACTATGGAAAATTTAATATTACCGTAACAATACATTTAGGTTCCTCTTTCATTTTCATTAGAAATATGTATAGTATCTAGCATGATAGAAGCAAAAATGGTAAAAAAGTTCTTACATACATTATCCTCAAAATATCCTAATTTTGAAAAATATTTTCCTATTATCAAAAAAGCATGTGATTTGGCTATAAAAGCCCACTCTGGGCAAAAAAGAAAATATTCTGGAGGGCCATTTATAGAACATCCGCTCAATGTTGCACTCCTCTGCGCAAAAAGATTTGATGACATCAATTTACTTGTCGCGAGCATCTTACATGATTGTGCTGAAGACAATAAAAGTATCGAGCTTGCTGATATTTATAAAGATTTTTGAGAACAAATAGGATTTATCGTTGATGCGGTCACCGATACGACAAATTATTTTTTGCATACTCCCGAGCATACATTTACCGATAGAATAGAAAAATTTCTCTATGGTGGAATGCAGGATATCAGATGTATTTGGCTCAAAATCCATGACAGAGAAAACAACATCAATACCTTATGATGACTCGAACCGCGCAAACAAATCAGGATGAGTTTTGAGACACAAGCTATCTATGAGCCATTGAAAAAACTTTTTGGCGGATATAAAAGCAAACCAAAATCACTTGAAATATGTACGGAATTATTTCATCATTACCTAAAAGCAAATCATATTTCTAATCCTGAAGAAATCAAAGAGACGCTCCTCAATCAGACGTTTTTTGATTTTGACAATGATACTTTCAATCTGGTCTATAAAAATTCCAATCGTATTTTCTGGGAGATAAATGATAAAAAAGTATTTGAGAAATTAATTTCTAGTAAAAATTTTGATGAAAAAATAGATATTGTCTCATTACAGCAAGGTGCGCATAATAATTTTTTGGCTATTTTTAAATATAAAAAATGAAACGTATTTGAATGATTCAACAGTAAACTAAAAATACATAAAAGCTTCTCATAGACTTTAGGACTTAGAACTTAGGACTTAGAACTTAGGACTTAGAATTTAGGACTTAGGACTATATATCATTTTCAACCTCTCGCTCTTTTACGTCATTCCCGACCTGATCGGGAATCCAAGTTGCTTTGTATGGATTCCGGTTGCAAACCTTGAGACCGGAATGAGGCCAAGACAAGTGTGTGGATTCCTACAGATAGGTAAACTTGTAAATAGTAATTAAATAGTTACATAGAAAGCAATGTTTCAACATTTCAGCATTTTAACACTTTAACATTCCATATGAATAATCAAATTTACAATCTGATTTCCGATGCAACATTGAGTGATGAATTTTCTTTTTGTCTCAGAAATAGAACCTTAGAGCAGAAATTTCTCTACTTACAGTGAGCCAACAATTATTATGACGTTGTTGATACAGATAAAGTATACTATGCTTCTTATCCGTATGAATTATTTGTAGATTTCGGAACCAAATACGTCTTTTCCGCAAACAAAAAGATGGCAGTAATCAGTTTGTGATGTTGAAATTCAGATATAGAATCCTTTATTTTTGAACATCTAGATACCAAATATTTTATCGATTATTACGGAGTGGATTCATCAAAAAACATGCTGGAACTCTCTCTAGAGAGGATGAAGAATATCAAACATGTCGATAAAAATTTCATTTGTGCAGATTTTTCTACTAATGAATTTAAAAGAGAACTTAGCCAATTGACCGTAAATGATGATGTCAAAGTATTTACATTTTTTAGCAACACCTTTGGCAATATCAATCCAAACAATATCATCGATATCCTCTACAATCTTCTCAAACCTGGAGAAAAAATATGGCTTGATGTCCGCTTAAGATCTGGCAAAAACACCAAAGACAATCTTAAAGATTTTGAAAAATATTATACCTACCTTTCCAACAAAGAAGTGAATAATTTTTTCAGCAATCCTATTGAATGATTGAATATATCAAGAGATTTTGGCGAATTTGTCCTCAAAACGCATAATATAGAACATCTTGAAGCAATCAATTATCAATATAGTTTTGTCTTTAATAAAAAAGTTACTATAACGATAAAAAACGAAACAACGACTATCTTACCTGGAGAAGAATTACAAATAGTAAATGTATATACTTATGATACTGATGGACTCATCAATTTCTTTGAGGGACACAACTTTAGACTGATTCAAAAATTCATCAAAGATACTAGAGGACAATTCCTTTTTGAAAAGATCTAAGCACATCTATTTATCCAAGCAATCATACATGTTAAAAAAACTGGAAAAAAATCTAAATAATTGGCTCATAGATTTTGTCATCTGATGATCATATCTCAATGATTATCGGACACGTACTTTTGATAAATTAAAAAAAATAGGACAGGAAGCATACGCTCACATCCTAGTTCAGTTTGAAAAATTTAAGAAACGATATAGAGAGTAAACACTAATCTGTTTCTATCAAGGTATCTATTATATGTTTTATATCTTTCAATTCATCAGCTTCAAAGCGTCTATCAAAAGATAATATTTCAATACATTCATCAGAGATCCTGATATTATCTTTTTGAATACCGAATAACCTATATATACTTTCTATCACGGTATTTTTTATGTCATTTCCTATCGGTGTACCTAAGTTAATATACATTCTTTGTTCGTTTTCTGAAACAAAATTATCTTTTCCGGTTTTTTTTCTCTGTACGGAATAATACTTTTGCCCCAATTCTGATACGTGATTTTTTGCCATTGTATTGGAATAAATGAATAAAATTTTTTATATCGAATATTTTTTTGGTAAAGTGACTTGACCGAAATCTATGATTCATGCGTTATATGATCCATCTTTTTGTGGGATAACCATCACATTTCAGGAATGAAGGTCATTATGTGACATACCATGTTCTTGAAATACCGACTGAAAGTTTTTGATACCTGATAGTACATTAGTTCATTTATCACCTAATAACAGAGCAAGACCTTCCAAATCACTTTCCTTCATTACATCTCGTTCACGGATATCTTTTCTCAATGATTTCATAAAAAATCCATTTTTATCCATATACGTATTTTTATCTTTTTCTTTATATTCATTATATTCATTTTCCAATTCTTCTATATACTCATGATAAATATAAGATGCAGGATTTAGTTTATCTTTTTCAACCGTTGAAGCTATTTTTTCTATCAATCTTATTACCTCACGATCTGACATATTTTCCATATCATATTCCTGAGCTAATGCCTTATTTTGAAAAACTGGGCTGAAAAAATGTTCTATCAAAAGACGTCTAACGGTTTTTCCTGGCAGTTTATCCATAATTAAAATACCAAATTTATCTGAAAGATCATCTATGATATGTGGCATTTCTACGTTTTCTAGACGCGAGTCTGTTTTACCTTTTTCTTCAAGGAATACTTGATAAAAAGCTTTATGATTTTTAATTTCTTGTTGTATAGACCATCGTCCATGAGGACATTTTATAAAAAATCAGCCTGATTCTTTTTCTGTCCCTATCTGAATAATAATTCATTCGTCTCATGAATCAAAAACTTTTAAAAATTTTCATCCGTGTCTCTGTACAAACTCTGCTATAGCAGGAGCAAAAGGCAATAATTCTTTATATTTCTGGAAAATAGCATCGAATCAAGGAACGGTTTGCATACTTTGTAGCAATTCCGTTTGATGTTGAAAATCTGTGTTCTGGTGTAAATTATCAGCAGATGTAGGTTTTATAGCGTTTTTTATTTTTGGGCTTTTTATCATATATACATATTAAAACATTGAGTAAAAACTATATACTGATATAGTATCTATGTATACTTCTCTGCCTCATTGATCACTTTATTCATCACTTTGATGCATTCTATAGCGTATTTTCCTACTGCTGTCTCTCATGAAAGCATCACATATTCAGCGCCTTCACGTACTGCGTAAAAGATATCGCTCACTTCCGCTCTTGTAGGAACCGAGTTTGTCATCATGCTTTCGAGCATCTGTGTCGCTACGATAACGGGAGTATTTTTTATTTTACACGTTTTGATGATATTCATCTGATGCATAGGAATTGTTTCTACTGGTAGCTCAGTTCCTAGGTCTCCTCTAGCAACCATCACCATATCACTTACGTCGATAATTTTTGCAACATTATCTATCCCTTCTTGATTTTCTATCTTGGCAATGATTTTTATATGTTCTCCTCCATTATCTTTGAGAAATGCTCTTGCTTGAAGTACATCATCTGCTGTTCTCGTAAAACTCAAAGCAAGATAACTAAATCATTCTTCAATCGCCAATAGAATGCTTTCTTTGTCCTTCTCCGTAATAGCAGGCAGATTGTAGTGGATACCTGGCAAATTAATATGTCTTCTCGATCCGACGACAAATGATTGCAATGCTTTGACCACTATATAATCTAACCCTTTTTCTAAAATCTCAACTTCGAGCAATCCCGCATCGATCTTTACGATTCCACCTATTTTCACATCAGCAATCAACGATAGATAATCACAGAATAATCCTCTAGGATCACCATGATTTTCTGTAATATACATTTTAAAAACATCTCAAGCTGTATAGCTAATAGGTGTTTCTAGATATCCTGTTCTTATTTCTGGACCAGCAGTATCGAGAAGTAATTGAAATTTTCCGCCAACTTGGTTTTCTACCTGATGAACCGTTGTTACATCTTTTTTAACGGTCTCTCTCGTATAATGCGGAAAATTGAATCTCAATATCCTGATGCCATTCTCATAACATCTAATAAGCTGTGATTCACTGTTTGTTGCTGGACCTATGGTCATTACAATGTTTGTCATAGATATATATAAACGATTAAAAATCTCACTGTATTTCACTATAGAATTTAAAATGAGTAACACCATCTCCCTCTTCACCTTCCTGTTTTCCTTCATCATTAACCTTATGATACAGTTTTGTTATTCAGAAATTCTTCGCTCCGATAATATCCTTTTTGTAATTATCACCAATCATACATACTTCATCCTTGTCCGAGATACCCATTTTCCTCATAGAAAGATCAAATCATTTCGATCATGGCTTCTCTTCACCAACCTCTTCAGAAGATACTAAATAATCCACATAATGTTGATTTCATCACAACAACTTCATAATTTTTTTATGTTGTATCTGTGCTGTCAAATCAGTCAAAATAGTAACCTTCCTATTTGTTTGCTTAAGTTTTTTTAAAAAATCAAGAGCCCCATCATAGATTTCCATGTGTTCTACAAAAGCATCCCAAAATATTTTCTCCATTTCCAATGTCAATTCAAAATTTGTCCTTCATGTTAATTTTTCTATCGCTTTCTGAAAATACAATAATCTGGAATGTCAAGATCACTGGGTTGGCATAGCCTCATTCGTTTCTTTTCTTCCTAACGAAATAGCATCCTTTATTTCAGCCCTTGTAATTTTTTTCTGCTGATCAACTGTTTTCGCAGGGAACTCCTCATTTTTTTCATTGAGTTTTTTTTCAGCATACTCTAATACTGCAGCAGTTCATTCTTCATTAGAATGCTTATAGTCATATAATGTATCATCTAGATCCATAATTGCTCATTTTATTTGTCCTTCCATATATACTATTACTATATAAAATTTTGTTACAAGTTACAAGTTGCAGGTTACAGGTTACAGGTTATTATCTCTTGCTCCCTGGCTCCTGCTCCTTTATTGCGTTTAAGCGATAATATACATCTTTTTTTCATCTAAAAATTCTTTGGTTAATCTAATTTTGCTAGAATCATTGGCATACATAGTAAAAATCGGTTCACCTTTTTTTACGGTTTCACCAAGTTTTTTATGAAGATATAATCCTGCCTGTAAATCTAATGGAGAACCTAGTGTTCTCGCAGCCACATTTACTACTTTCATATCTATATTTTTTACTTTTCATGATTTTTCTGCATGAATAACATGTTGTATTTTTGCTAATTCTAAAGTTTCAGATTTTACTTTTGGATCACCATGTTGCGCGGAAATTATTTTTTGCATCATCTCTCGTGATTTACCGCTAATGAGTTGTCCATACGCAAGTTTTTCTGCATCTTTTCCTTTTGCTAGACCAACAAGTTCGATAATCTGTACACATAAATGTAATGCTTTTTTTTCTAAATCCATAGGTCTATCAGGATGTTGTTGAAGAACTCTCAATACCTCTCTTACTTGCATTACTGCTCCAATACCTGCTCCGATAGGTTGCAATGCATCGGTAATCTCTACATGTACTTTCATACCAAGTTTTTTTCCTACATACTCATATTTTTTCTTTAATATTTTAGCGGTTTTCATATCAGGTACTTTTGCTGTAGGTCAAACGGGAATATCGATCAATGAATGATTGATTCCCATAGCATATTTTTTTGCCATGATAGAAACCACAGTTCTAGAGTATGATTGCATAGAAAGTGGATATGCGACTTTAATAAGCTTTTCATCCGCTGGTGCGAGATCCAATCCTCCACCTCGAATCAGGCAACAATTATTTTTTTTGACCAAATTTTCTATTTCGGGTTTAGTAAATGAAATATCCATAAGTACACTCACACATTCCCCTGTCGCTGCTGGTGTTGTAATCGCCTTGGAAAATGTTTTTGGCATTTTAATTCATAATGAAGCAAGTAAGGGAATAATAATCATCGTTGTTTCATTTCCTGGTACTCAACCCATACAATGCTTATCAGCTACTATTCATGGAAAATGAAGCATTTCTCCTGCTTCTGCCATAGCTTTTGCCATCCGATAGAGATCTTCATCCTTGGAAGGAAGGAAAAATCCCATTGCAGAGAAATATGTGGTCAAAATATCAGTGAAACGATTATTTGAAATATCTTTCATAATAGCTGAAATCTCTTTTTGATTGAGTCTCTTCCCTTGCAATCATTTTTTGAGCGCTTCTAATGATTCTGTAGTATTCTTAGTGAATGAAACGGTCACAAGCTGATTTGCTTTGAGATTATATTTTTCTCTTATGTCTTCGAAAATTCCTATCTCTCAACGTTGGATATAGGTATGACTAAGATCTACATCAAAAACGAATTCTTTTTTGTCATAGATAAGAGAAACTTTATCCATACTAGTGATGCCACATTCCCATGCATCCTGTTCATTCATCAATACGACCAAATTTTCTCCTTCATGAATGTCAATAATCTTTGTTTTTGCAGTAAACATACTTTTGTTAGATTTTGTTTTTTTCATTTTTTTAGATATATAATTGATAAAAAATTATTTTTTATAATATGTTGCGTACTCATTTGGATCTATAGAGTATTTTTTAACTATCACCCTTTTTTCTGAGGTACCGTCTTTAAAAGTTTCTGTTTTTATGTCTACATCAGCATCGGACACAGAAATTTTTGTAAGATCGTATGCAACACGATTGTTAAAATTTCCTATATCTTTTGCTACTTTCTTTTTTATAAATATATTTGGATCAGGATCATATCAGCTATATGACTCATCCCGATAAAATTCAGTACCTCTAGTATTTTCAAAAACTATCTTACCACTTGGAGCATCAAATTTCGCTAAGAATCAATCACGAGCCATCGGTCACATATTTAAATCATATATTCGATTATTTATTTTTTCTTGGCTTGGCTTAGCTACAGGTTTAGTTTCTAATCTCTGCAATACGGAACCATTAAAATCCAATCTGAATGAAATTTCATTTCCCCCTCAATTCACTGAAATAGTTTCTGGATCTATATCCGGGAAAATACTTATTAATTTTTCTCTTATTACGTTCTTACTATCCCTATCGATATCGGCATCTGTTTTTGATTTTATAACAATATCTACAAAACTATTGTTGGGCCGACTTTCTTGAACCATATCTAATTGTACATCAAGATCAGAAGTACTAAGATCCTTTATCTTATCTTGTACATATGTCTTGAATGGTGATGTTTCTTCCTTTTCTGTTGTTGCTCATGCTGACTCTAGATCTACATCAGTAGGTTTTGCCAATCATGCAAATGCTGTTAATTCTTCTTGTTGATTGATTGCTTCTACCATTATTGTATGTGGTAAATAAATAAAAGATTAATTACTTTCTGCTCTTTCAGAATGTCTTACTTCTTTATTTTCTTTCTTTTCAAAAAACCCTATCGCCTGAGCTAATTCTTCGTGATCTTTTGCATATTCATGGATATCTACTCATTGTTTATATGCCTCACACGCTTGTACAAGTGCGGTTGCACCTTTTTTTGTTCCACCCGGGTGCGCATGACATCATGCTCCCATAGTAGTAATGAAATCCATATTGCCCATCACATCGATAAATGGCTTCAATAAGGTAGGATTGAGTCCTCCTGAGATAATCGGTGCACATTTTTTGATTCCTCTTCGAGAATCATCTTGTAATATAGTATGATGTGCTATGTCTTGTTGAACATCTTTAATAAAATCTTCATCTGTCTCTGGGATAGTTCCTCGTGATTGATGAAACATATGTCCCTCAGCTACTAAATTGAGGATATTGTTTGCTGCAGTCACATCTTCTTCTGGTGAACCTGCCATTTTTCCTACACCAGCTGTTCCGGTATGAATACCTGAAGCTCCTGCAAGTCTTGCAAATTTTGAAAGTATCAGTACGGTGAACCCGATAGGATTTTCTGGTCTAGTATATGCGCCGTGACCAGCTCTATGAAAATGAATGAACACATCAGGATATTTTCTTCTCAATGTTTGCACAGCCATTCGACCTGCAGTTGTTCCATCAATAAGAAAAGCATATGATCATTTTTCCATTCATGAATTGACGATCATCTCACATCTAGCAATCATAGTATCATAATCAGCAGCAGAGACATTGAATGAATGTACCTTCTTGTGGCCTGTTTCTTTGACTGCTTTTGCCATAGCTTCAGCTACATGTTTGACCATCTTATCATACGGACAGAAATCTTGATCTGCTTGTGGTTCATCATTTTTTACAAAATCACCACCTCCTACTCGAAAATCATAGGCCACTTCAGCATATTCTGCTGAGGTTAGTCACATCTTTGGTTTGACGATAGTTCATAAAATTGGTCTATCATAAACATTCAAATATGCTCTCATATCATCTAATGTATAACTTGGTCCATCATATTGTTCAAGCATTGCTGGTGGAAATCGTACATCAAGCAATTTTAATGCTGCAACTTCTTTCATTCCAAAAATATTTCCTGCGATATAAGTCATGATATTTTGGACGTTTCCTCCTCTATCCCGAAGTCTTCGTGGATAAGCAATCCAAACGAGATTTTTTTCCAGATCTATTTTATAGACCAAAGAATTCATCTCTTTTGAGAAAGCTGTCTCTGTCTGTACTGCGAAATTGGTTCCCGTGCTAGATTCAGATGATACTTCACATGCGGCTTGTAACATATTCAACTTTCCCCCTGGGACTAAATGGAAACAGGTAAGCATATATTCACCATTTTGAGGATCTTTGAGATCCAAGTTTACATACGCTGCTTGGTGAGAATTGAGCGTAGCTAACATTTCTTCTAGAGTCATTTTTGTTAAGTTAAAAGGTTAAAAGGTTTTGAAGGTTAAAAGGTTATTACTTATATTAATTATAACTATTTTTAATAATCTGTCAAATTTTATAACATTATACGAATGCTTCATCCAATGAAGGTAAATTTCCACGTTCTGCGAATTCATTGAAATTACGTTTCATATCATCCTTCGTAATATATTCCTGATTATTACTCACCTCTAGACCAACATGATAAGTGAATTTATCGAAAATCATAGGATCTATGATAGGCAGCGTATACGTCGTATCTTTGAATATAGCGAAAAAATTAGCATAATTTTTTAAGTACGCGTATTCACTATTAGTATCTCCATCTTGTTTTTCCTGTTTTTTATTTTCTGTGTGAGATACATCCTCTTGTCCTAAATATCATAGAATATATTTTTCCTTATTTACATCCTTTTGTTGGGTATATTGCATGTATTTATGTTTATTTTGATCAAGGGTAGCAATATTTTTTCTAAATGTTTTCATCTCATCTAACGTATATACTTCTAAACTCATATAGATTAACGTATACATATCATAGACTTCCTTATTGTTTATCGGAGAGAATGTTTTTGCTGATTCATTGATATTCTGTTCCATAAAAAGAAACACTTCTTGTGCAGCCAAATTTTTCATAATATTTTTTTCAAACATAATTTTTTCTGTGTTCATATCCCAGACTCATTCTTTTTTTACCGTTTGTTTCAACGTACTTGCTACTTTTTTTTTGTAATCATCCATATTTTCTGCATCTTGTATACATTTTGAATAGTCCATTGATTCCGGATCAGCTGCTGTGATAAAGTCTTTAAATTTTGGTAATTGAATGCCGGAAATATCTTGTTTTCCATTTATCGGATCGTTGATAGCAAACGGTGTATTGATAGCTCCTCTGGATAAAAATTCCTCTTGTTGCAGTGTTCATGTGGTCAGATTATAATATAATTTGAGATTTTTTCCGTTGATTTTACCGTTGATCTGCAAGACAACATTTTTATTTTCTTCATCTGCATCAATTGTATGTTCTACATCAGCAAATTGATCCAAAACATTTTCTTGTTCGTTCAGATCGATATCCATATATGAAGTAAGCATATCTAAACACGTAGTAATAGCCTGTTCTTGAACGACTGATCTCGTCTCTTTCAATAATTCATTTTCCACGCCTGATGATTTCGTCTTTTCCTGAAGCATCTGTTTCAATTCTTTTTTTTCTTCTTCTGTAGGATCTTTTTTTTCTATCAACTCCTGTATCTTAGGATCACGTTCTATTATTTTATCCAGTTCTGGATATAATTTTCTGAGTCCTTGATAATATTGATCACTCTTCTTCGCTTCAGATACTAATTCATCCTTCATATTATCGGTGAAATATTTTTTTACATTTTTATTTTGGATAATATCATTTTTCATTTTATCCATGGGTGATGCGGGAGCTGTCTCTACATACATCACTACCATATTTTTCACCTTATCATACAGTTCTCACCATATTTCCTTGAGCTGTTCACCCAATCCTATGGATTCGTTATAGATATAATATTCAGTCATCATCTTATTGAATTCAGCTTGCTGTGCAGCATCCAACTTTTGCACTAAGCCTGACTCCGATGCTAATTTTATATTAGCTGACAATTCCATAAATTTTTTAACTTTCTCCTCATTATTTTCATTTTTTTCTAATAATTGTTTTTTTTCTTCTGGGCTTAAATTTCTATACCATATATCTACTTGTTTTGCTGGCGTCCATGCTAAATCTTTAAACACAGGATGATTTTTGAATTCATTAAATTCTTCTTCAAATTTTTCTAAACCACCTATATTTTTTATTTGTTCAAAAGTACTATTATCTATTTTTTCAGATCATTTTGTTGCATTTATTTTTTTCAGATTTCTTGATTGTTGTATACAAAAAGCGTAAAATTGATCATCAGACATATCTTCTTTAAGTTGTTTTTTTTGATCTTCGGTTAATCAATTTAGGTATCATACAAATCAAGAATATTCAGTACCTGGTCAAAAATTTTTCTTAAGAAAATTCTGTCTATCAATAGAAAAATATTTTAACACACTTTCATCTATTTCAGATTCTATTTTTGCTCAATGTAATAATTTTTCTCTAATAGCTAAATTATACTCAATATTTTTTTTGTTTGAATGTTTTAATGCTCGATTATATTCTTCTTTTGTACATACATTAAAAGATTCAGCTAAATATGGTACAGTTTTTTTAAAATCAAAACCTTGAGACGCAACTAATTTATATAGTGTCTCACTACTCTCTTGTTTTTTTTCATTATTTTTCTGTTGTTCTATTTTATCATTCATAGTATATATTTTTATTTAAAATATATTTTTTCTGAATTTTTGACCATACTTTATATCATCCATGGATACCATTTCTTAACTGACTTTTTAATATCTTTTGGTTTGATGACTCCGTATTCTGTAATGATTCACGTAATGAATTTTGCGGGAACTATATCAAATGCGTAGTTGAGGATATCCAATCATTTCGGAGCTTCGGATCGTAGTTCCTTACCAGATCTTTTTTCTATTTCTACCGTATTTTGTGTATCTATTTTGGTCAAACTTCAGACGATATATACAGGTATTTTGGAATGCCATGCTGATAATGCGAGAGAAAAACTCCCGATTTTGTTGTAAATACTTCCATCCATTTTTATCGCATCAGAACCAATTATTAACATATCAATATCAATATCAGATTCGTATATATTATCGATAAAGAATGGCGCTGAATCATCTACAATCATAGTATCCTGTACACCTGCTTTTACCAGATCATTAGATGTTTTTCTTCATTGATACAACGGTCTTGTCTCGGTATTGTACACATGGATATTTTTTCCTTGTTTATGACTCTCCACCAAAATTTTTATCACAGAACCACTATGACAATGAGTCATGATATTCATATTTTTTTTGATCAATTTCGCTCATATCAACGGTCTCAAAGCTTCTTCAGTTTCTATATCCTGCACATAAGCCTTGCACGTCTTATATAACGTCTCTTGTATCGTTTTGATATCCGATTTTTTTGCTAGTAGATTTTTGTAGCTTGCCAAGCAATATTTCAAACCATTGAAAAGCATCGGTTCTGTCGCTCTAGCATTTTTGAGCAATACGAATGCTTGCTTGAGAAATGTGTCGAATTCTTTGAGCGAAGCAAATTTTTGTCTTTTGATTTCTTTGCCTAAGATATCGATTCCCGCTTTAGCGATATTGGTCGCTCACTGGATAGTGATAGTTTTGATGTCGTCCGCGACAGTTTTGATAGGGGTGAGGTTCATAATAATTGGATTAAAAGATTAAAAGATTAGTAAGATTAAAAGATTAGTAAGATTAAAAGATTTCAATCTGTTCTAGCGTCATTCCCGCGAAAGCGGGAATCCATCTTGCTTAGTATGGATTCCGGCTGCAAACCTTAATGACGTAATGACGTAATGAAGTGAGTCTAATTATGTAGTTTAGTTAATAGCTTTTTTGTGTTGAATATTTTGAGGATGGAATGCATGGAGTCTCTACGTTTTTTATCCATCCAATCATCTTCGTTATCGTCGTTTTTATCTGTCATATCTTTTAGCATTCATAGAATTATTTTTTCTTCACCTTCATAATTTTCTTCTTTTATCCTCGTCCACTGAGCAAACTCCTCTTTGGAAAGTTGCTGAAGATGTGCTATTGTTTCGATTGCTTTTTTTTTCTTGTCTATATTTTTAAAATGTTTATTAAGTATCGAATTTTGAATGGTAAGCATAACGTCTGGATAATCGATTAGACCATTACTATTTCCATAATTAATTGGCACGTCTCTTTGCCTCATAGTACTGCGTGATTCAGCTTGTCCTCATTTTGGAGAATAGATGATAGCATGTTCATTGAGAAACTTTCTAATGATAGCATCTTTATGTATTTCTTTTTCTTCTTCTCGTTGATATTCTTTTTTTGCCCAGGCAGTAATGACGAACAATGGCAATGGACTATGAGACAATGATGTAAGTTGCGGTATATTTCTTCTCGTAAACACTTCTGGACTAAATTCTCCGGTACCTATGTGCACAAGGAAGTCTTCTCCTCCATATTGGATCAACATATAGAGATATTCTGGATTTAAAACTTCTGTCGTATCTTCTTCTTTTTCTGTATCGTCTTCTGTATATGCACTATAATTCGTTACCTTCTCGGTTCCATAATAATATTTTGCTAATGTGGTCAGCATGGTAATATTATAATTTTTCATATATTCTGAGTTATCGTTGAAAACTTCAGCAATTTCATCCTGCTTATTATCAGCATTTTTCATACATAAATGGATATGTTCTTGTTCTAGGTAATTGTGCATAGTAGAGAAAAGGGCTAAAAGAGTATCAAGTAACAAGTATCAAGTAATGAGACTTTTTATATGTACTGCTATAGGCAGACAAGTTTGATACTTATATTTAATTATAGTCGCTCCTCTGCTTTTTTGCAATTTTACCCTGGTCATATATGCAAATTTACTACCAAAATAGCAAAAATGATGTATAATAGTATATCACCCGGGTGAGGCATAAATTAGTCCTTTAAAAAAAGTCTCTAAAAATTTGCACATCATCCTTCAAAATCATGTTTCAATGGTTTTGAGTGAATGATGAGTAAATTGGTCCTTAAAAAAAGTCTCTAAAAATTTGCACATCATCCTTCAAAATCATGTTTCAATGGTTTTGAGTGAATGATGAGTAAATTGGTCCTTAAAAAAAGTCTCTAAAAATTTGCACATCATCCTTCAAAATCATGTTTCAATGGTTTTGAGTGAATGATGAGTAAATTGGTCCTTAAAAAAAGTCTCTAAAAATTTGCA
>Ga0247841_10007918_pt1 | contig 15535 bp, 14 predicted proteins | sample LaCruzMarch2015__2_FD_192410 | JGI IMG/M metagenome (GOLD analysis project Ga0247841, IMG submission 192410) | Freshwater microbial communities from meromictic Lake La Cruz, Castile-La Mancha, Spain - LaCruzMarch2015_18m | ecosystem: Environmental > Aquatic > Freshwater > Lake | place: Spain...
ATGGTGGCCTCCGGAACCTTTGGTTATGCGCAGGAGTTTGAGGATTTTATGGATTTAAAAAAATTGGGAGCAATTGTTACTAAAACAATTACGGTTAAGGCGCGTCAAGGAAATCTTGTTCCCCGTACTTGTGAAACTCCTGCCGGCATGCTTAATTCTATCGGCCTGGAAAATCCCGGTATTGATAAATTTATCCAAAAGAAACTTCCTTTTCTACAGAAGCTGGGTATTCCGGTGATTGTAAGCATTGCCGCCGAAGAAACCCCGAATGAATTTGCTATTTTAGTTAAAAGGTTAGATCAAATTCCCGAAGTATCCGCAATTGAATTAAATATATCCTGTCCTAATCTGCAGAAAAACAAATTAATTTCTCAGGAGGTTAAAGATACCTTAGAATTAGTTAGCGTAGTACGCAAGCTTACCTCAAAATGTTTAATTACTAAATTATCGCCGAATGTAACTTCGATTACACAGATCGCTCTGGCGGCGCAGAGTGCAGGTTCAGATGCTCTGGCTTTAATTAATACGCTTGGCGGTATGAGTATAGATGTGCATAAACGCACTTCTAAATTAGGTGCCTGGGTTGGTGGTTTAAGCGGCCCGGCAATCAGGCCGGTAGCGGTGAAGATGGTTTGGGAAGCGTATAATAAGATTAAGATTCCTATTATTGGTATGGGTGGTATAATGGATACCGAAAGCGCCTTGGAATTTTTTATTGCCGGAGCTACGGCAATCAGCGTAGGAACAGCTAATTTTGTTAATCCGCAAACAAGCCTGGAGATAATTACCGGCTTACGGCAGTATATGTTAAAAAATAATATGCAGAATTTAAGCGCTCTTACCGGAAGATTAAAGGCATGCAAAGACTGAATAAATCCCAGCTCATTCTTGCTTTAGATGTGGATACCATCAAAGAGGCCAAAGGTTTTGTGGATAAACTTTATCCTAAAATAAAAATCTTTAAGGTTGGCAGCCATCTTTTTACCGCTTATGGGCCTAAAATTATTGAACTGTTGCATAAAAAAGGTGCTGAAATTTTTTTGGACCTGAAGTATTTTGATATTCCCAACACCGTTGCTGGAGCGGTTGCTGCAGCGGTAAAACTCAAAGTAAAAATGCTTACTTTACATATTTCTGGCGGTTCAGAAATGTTAAAGGCTGCGGTAGGGTCGGCAGCGCGCCAAGCAAAAGCGCTGAAAACGCCCAAGCCTTTATTGATCGGCGTTACAGTTTTGACCAGTCAAACAACCAGGGCAGATCAAGTATTAGCTTTAGCCAAACAGGGGATAGCTTGCGGGTTGGATGGTGTAGTTTGTTCTGCGCAGGAAGCAATAGTTTTACGGCGCAAAATTAAAAAGGATTTTATAATGGTTACTCCGGGTATCCGGCCGGATATTTTTGGCCGGGATGATCAAATAAGAACAGCGACAGTCAGCCAGGCAGTTAAGGCCGGAAGTGATTTTTTAGTGGTTGGTAGGCCGATTTTAAAAGCCCCTGATCCGTTATTACAAACAGAAGAACTGTTAGGAGATTTATCCTGTCTTCGCAGATGACTACGCAAAAACTTGCTTGGCGGGATGTCACTAAATAAAAATCTGGGGGGTGTTCCATATGGCGCAGGAAATTAAAGATTTAATCGCTAAGATTCAGCAGGAAGGAATTCAGGTGGCCCAAGAGCAAGCTGCGCAGATAAAAGCGCAAGCCGATCGTGTTGCTTTGAAAATAATTTCTGAGGCAAAAATAGAAGCTCAGAGGATTGTTGAACAGGCAAATAGCCAGGCAAAAAAACTAGATGATTCTACTCAGGCTGCCTTAAAACAGGCAAGCCGGGATATGTTGATTAGTCTAAGACAAGAGATTATTTCCATGCTGGAACGGTTAATTAAGCTGGACCTGCGGCAGGCCTTGACTGTTGAAGAGCTGTCTAAAATTATCACTGCGCTAATTAAAAATTCACCGCTCTCTTTAGGGAGCCAGATCGTAGTTTCCTTAAATCAACAGGATAAAGAGAAGCTGGAGCAGGGATTCTTAAAGCAATTAATTGCAGAAACTAAAAAATCAATAGTTTTAAAATCGGCTGACGGAATTGGCAGCGGATTTATTATCAGTTTTGATGCCGGTAAATCTATTTTTGATTTTAGCGGAGAAGCCCTGAGTGAGTATATATCTGGATGCCTCAGGCCGGAATTAAACAAAATTTTAAACCAAGGATAAATGCCCGCTTATTATACGTACTTGATTTCTAGTTTACCGATGCTGAATTTTTCAACTAAACCGCCATTTAGTCCGGATTTTTTTTTAAACAAATGTAAGAATTTAATACCGGATAAAGAATTTGAAATTTTACGCAGTGCTTGCGGGCAAGACAACTATTCTTTAGATGCGCAGAGCATCAAAAGTTTAAAACAGTGGGCTAATTTTGAGATTGCACTCAGAAATGAATTGGTGCACGCCAGAGCAGCCCGGAAAAAAATTGACCCTTTAAAATTCCTGCATCTTCCGGATTCCCCGCAGGCCCAGATTAGCCATGTAGCGATGACCGCTTATCGTAGTATCTCGATATTGGAAGCGGAGAAGATTCTTGATCAGGCCAGATGGAATTTTCTGGAAGATTTAAGCTTGGGGCATTATTTTGATTTTGATTATTTACTAATTTATGGATTAAAACTTAAGATCCTGGAACGTTGGGATGAAATCCAAAAAGCAGATAAAGAACGCTTGTTAAACATCGCAGTTTTAAATTAAATTTACCATGGAAAAAATAAGAACCGGACAAATAGTTAAAGTTAATGCTAACATGGTTACGGCTGAGGTTGCCGGACAGATCATTCAAAATGAGGTAGCTTATATTATTCATGGGCAGGAGCGCCTAAAAGCGGAAGTGATTCGCGTGCGCCAGAATCGGGCCGAGATGCAGGTTTATGAAAGCACTCAAGGTTTAAAGGCAGGCGATGCTGTGGAGTTTAGTAATGAACTTCTTTCCGTAGAACTTGGTCCGGGGTTATTAGGTCAGATTTTTGATGGTTTACAGAATCCCCTTCCGGCATTAGCTAAAAAATGTGGGTTTTTTCTTAAGCGAGGAGTTTATCTGGAGGCCTTGGCTGATGAAACGCAGTGGGATTTTACCCCTCTGGTAAAGCCGCAGGATAAAGTTTTAGCGGGTAGTTGGTTAGGTTTTGTCCCGGAAAAAATTTTTAAACATTATATTATGGCTCCTTTTGCACTGCATGGCAGTTTAGAGGTTGTAAGTATTGCTGCGCCGGGCAAGTATAATTTAAAGCAGGTAATTGCTCAGCTTAGAGATAGCGCCGGGATATTGCACGATGTCTTTTTGCAGCAGCTCTGGCCGGTAAAGATACCTATTGGCGCCTATGCGGAAAAATTAAGGCCGACGGAACCATTAGTCACAAAGATGCGGCTGATTGATTCGTTGTTTCCGGTTAACCGCGGGGGAACCTATTGCATCCCCGGGCCATTTGGGGCGGGAAAGACCGTTTTACAGCAATTAACCAGCCGCCACGCAGAAGTGGATATTGTAATTATCGCTGCCTGCGGTGAACGCGCCGGAGAGGTCGTGGAAACATTAAAAACTTTTCCGGGATTAATCGATCCACGCACACATAAACCTTTAATTGATCGTACGGTAATTATTTGTAATACCAGTTCTATGCCGGTGGCTGCCCGCGAATCCAGTGTTTATACGGCAGTAACCATTGCGGAATATTATCGTCAGATGGGGCTGAATGTTTTATTACTGGCTGATTCAACTTCCCGCTGGGCCCAGGCCATGCGCGAAATGAGCGGCAGGCTGGAGGAGATTCCGGGAGAAGAAGCTTTCCCGGCATATCTGGAGTCCCGCATCGCTTCTTTTTATGAGCGAGCCGGAGTAGTTAAATTGCGAGCAGGTACGACTGGATCGGTAACTATTGGTGGGGCGGTTAGCCCGGCCGGAGGAAATTTTGAAGAACCGGTGACCCAGGCTACACTTAAAGTCGTGGGGGCTTTTCACGGGCTTTCCCGCGAGCGCTCAGATGCCAGAAAATATCCGGCCATTGATCCTTTAATCAGCTGGAGTAAATATTCTGGTTTCGTTAACTCCGAAAGTAAAGAAAAATGCCATGCTATTTTGCATCGGAGTAATGAAATTTCCCAAATGATGAAAGTTATCGGAGAAGAAGGAACTTCTTTAAAGGATTATATTGAATACCTCAAAGGGGATTTTTTCGACTTTGTTTATTTGCAGCAGAATGCCTTTGATGCCGTGGATGAGGCTACTTCTAAAGAAAGGCAGATTTATCTGCTGGAATTTATTTGTGCGATATTAGATGCAGAGTATAACTTGGAAGATAAGGCCAACGCCCTGCATTTTTTTCAAAGTTTACGCCAGCTTATGCGTACCTGGAACTGCGCTGAATACAATAGCCAGGAATTTAAAAAAATCGAATCTCAAATTGCAGTGTTGTTGGAAAGCAAAAAAACAAAGAAAGATAAATAAGTATGCAAAGAGCCTATACGAATATTATTCAAATCGCCGGCGATGTGATTACGGTGGAAGCCGAAGGGGTGGGGTATTCAGAGATTGCTCAGATTACTACCAGCCGCGGCGTATCTTTAGCCCAGGTTATCCGGATTGATTCTAAAAAAATATTTTTACAGGTTTTTGCGGGAACCCGCGGTATCGCCACAGGTGATAAGGTGAGATTTTTAGGTTACCCTATGCGCGTGGCTACGGGTGAAAATTTATTGGGCCGCATATTTAACGGTAGCGGAGTGCCTCTGGATCATGGGCCTGTTCTTGTTGATGGTTTGATTGATATTGGCGCGCCTTCGGTAAATCCGGTTAAAAGAATTATTCCGAATAAAATTATCCGCACGGGGATTCCGATGATTGATGTTTTTAATTCCCTGGTGGAATCTCAAAAGCTGCCGATTTTTTCCATTGCCGGAGAGCCTTATAATGAACTTTTGGCGCGTATCGCCATCCAGGCGGAGGTGGATATTATTATTGTGGGTGGTATGGGTTTAAAGTACGATGACTATCTTTTTTTTAAAGAGACATTAAATACGCACGGCGCACTTTCCCGCTGCGTATTTTTTATCCACACGGCATCTGATCCTACTGTAGAATGTTTGCTGGTGCCGGATATTAGTTTAGCGGTGGCTGAGGATTTTGCTTTAAAAGGCAAACGGGTCTTAGTTTTATTAACAGATATGACCAATTTTGCTGATTCTCTGAAAGAAATCTCAATTACCATGGAGCAGGTTCCTTCCAATCGCGGCTATCCCGGGGATCTTTACAGTCAACTTGCCTCTCGATACGAAAAAGCAGTTGATTTTGAAGGTGCCGGTTCTATCACTATTCTTTCTGCCACGACCATGCCCGGAGATGATGTCACGCATCCTGTTCCGGATAACACCGGGTATATTACAGAGGGGCAATTTTATTTAAAAGCCGGGGTAATTGAGCCTTTCGGTTCTTTAAGCCGTCTAAAACAGCAGGTTAATGGCAAGACCCGGGCCGACCACCGTACGATTATGGATACAATGATTCAGCTTTTTGCCAGTTACCGTGAAACCCTGGAGAAACAATCTATGGGTTTCCAAATGAGTGGCTGGGATGAGAAGTTGCTCAAATACGGAGGGCTTTTTGAAAGAAATATGATGTCGCTTAAAGTAAATATCCCACTGGAGAAAGCCCTGGATTTGGGTTGGCAGATTTTGGCGGATTGTTTTACTCCCGAAGAAACCGGAATAAAGCTCTCAATTATCGAGCAATTTTGGCCTAAAAAGTAATGGCAAAGATTAAGCTTACCAAAGGTGAATTAAAGAGGCAGCGTGACGCTTTAAAGCAATTTAGGCGTTATTTACCTACCTTACAATTAAAGAAACAACAGTTACAGTTAGAAATTCTGCAGCAAAACATAACCCTCCAGAATATAAAACAAACACTGATTAAAAAAAGGCAGTCAATTATTTCCTGGGCCGGCTTACTGGCTGAGCCGCAGATAGATATTAAGTTGTTTTTGAGGCCAGAAAAGATAGTCACCCATCTGAAAAATATCGCTGGTGTGGATATCCCAGTATTTGATGTGTTAGAATTTGACGAAAAAGATTATGATCTATTCTTAATGCCGCTTTGGTTGGACAGCGCGATTCTGGCCTTAAGAGAAGTGATTGTTTTAAATAAAGAGATTTTAACGCGTCAGGAAGGCGTGAATATTTTGCGCCAAGAGCTACGTATTACTACACAGAGGGTGAATCTTTTTGAGAAAGTGAAGATTCCGCTGGCGGAGGAAAATATTCGGCTGATTAAGATTTATATTGGTGATCAGATGGCCAATGCCGTAGGACGCAGTAAAATTGCTAAAAGAAAGATCGAAGAGTTAATTTTAGAAGAGGCGATAGCATGATTGTGGCGATGAAAAAAGTTTTTATTTTTTCGCAGAAGGAGCATGCCAGGACAGCTTTAAATGACCTGGCTTCTTTAGGGTTGTTGCATATTGAACATCAAAATCCTCCGAGCAGCGAAGAGATTAATGCTTTAACTGAGAAGCTAGCTTTGGTTGAACAAGCGACCTTAATTTTATCTACTGTCGATTCTAGAACAACCTCAGTTGTATTGCAGGGTAAGGATACAATGTCAGTTTGTCAACACATTGTTGATTTGCAGAAAAGATCAGAGCAGCTTAAAGAATATGCGGTTACCTTAAATGCCTTGATTGATCAATGGAATCCTTGGGGGGATTTTGATCCCCAGCAAATATGCCAGTTAGCCCAGAAAAATATCTACGTTAAGCTTTATCAGATTCCCCGAGAGCAGCTAAAAAACATAAACCAGGAGATTGTCGTAAAAAAGATATTTTCTCAAGGCCCAATAGATAATTGCATAGTTTTTTCTCGCAATAATATCCAGCTTGGTTTTAAAGAGCTAGAACCGCCTAAAATGTCTTTATTACAAATGTGTCAAAGGCTGGCTGAAGATGCAGGAATAATCTCAAATTTAAAAAAACAGCTTGGCGAGTATTATAATTATCAGGATAGATTGCTTGCCGAAAAAAAATCCCTAACGCATCAAAAAACTTATTTTGAAACATTGCAAGGAATGGGCCAGACTGAGGAGTTGGTGTATTTGAAGGGGTATGCTCCGGTTGACTCTGAGGAGGCACTGATTACAGAAGCTAAGCAAAGAGGTTGGGGGATTTTTACTGTTGTTCCGCAAGAGGAGGACCAGGTTCCTACGTTATTGCGTAATCCTGCTTGGATTTCATTTATTAAGCCGCTTTTAAAGCTTCTGGAACTTATTCCGGGATACCGTGAGCTGGATATCAGTCCTTTGTTTATCATCTTTTTTAGTCTTTTCTTTGGTATGCTTATTGGGGATGCTGGATATGGGCTAGTTTATTTATTACTTAATTTTTGGTTGCACAAGAAGCTCGGGCGCAAGATGAAGGATCAGAGTGTATTTTTTCTCTTTTACATCTTAAGTTTTTGCGCTATCATATGGGGGTTCTTGACCGGTACATTTTTTGGCCAGGCTTGGTTATTAAATCTAGGGATAAAGCCTTTAGTCCCGGAGTTGACGAACACAACCTTTATTCAAGGGCTGTGTTTTTTGATTGGCGCAGTGCATCTATCTTTAGCCCATGGTTGGAAGGCAATACTTAAAGCCCCGGCATTAGAAGCTTTAGCGGAGCTGGGTTGGATTTGTGTTATTTGGGCAGTATTTTTTCTGGCAAAAAATTTGATCCTTGGTGAAAATTTTCCATTGCTGGGAAATGGGTTAATTATAACTGGTTTAGTTTTAGTTTTATTTTTTACTAGTCCGCAAAGAAATATATTTAAAACGATTGGCTCAGGATTAGGCACAATCGCTTTAAGCCTGGTAAATAATTTTACGGATGTAGTTTCTTATATCCGTCTTTTTGCAGTGGGTTTAGCCGGGGTAGCGATTGCGGATGCTTTTAACGCCATGGCCGCCGGGATAATTAAAAAAGGTGATTTTTTAACGATAATTGCGGCTGCGCTGGTGGTTGTATTTGGGCACGCGCTAAATATTATTATAGGGCCGATGTCAGTTTTAGTACATGGGGTGAGACTTAATGTATTAGAATTTTGCGGTCATGCTGGGGTAACTTGGAACGGTTTTAATTATAAACCTTTTGGTCGGAAGGAGTAACTAATATGGATACAGGAATTATATCGCAGTTTAAGGATTTAGGATTAATTTTAGTTTTAGCTTTATCTGCCTGTGGTTCTGCTGCTGGAGCAGGAGTTGCCGGAATGGCGGCGATTGGTGCCTGGAAGAAAAATTTCGGACAGAATAAAAGTGCCTCATTTTTGTTGGTAGCTTTAGTTGGTGCTCCCTTAACTCAGACAATTTACGGCAATATCGTAATGACTAAAATGTTCGAGCTGGCTAGCAAAGGGCATTATCTCTGGGGTATTGGCGCGTTTTCCGGATTAGCAATTGGTCTTTCGGCTTATTATCAGGGAAAATGTGCTGCCTGTGCCTGCGACGCGATGGGTGAAACTGGTAAGGGGTTTGGAAACTATTTAGCAGTTTTAGGTATTACCGAAACCGTTGCGCTTTTTGTCATGGTTTTTACCTTGATTATCCTAGGTAAATTCGCGGGGGCCTAAACTTTGGGGCGGTTGGCGCAATTGGTTAGCGCGCCTGATTTACATTCAGGAGGTTTACTGGTTCAAGTCCAGTACCGCCCACTATTAAATACTCAAAATAAAGAGTAGACTTTAGCTTAAAAACAGGTATATTAGTTTGATTGTAGTTCCCCGCAAAAATCGCGGGGATTAATTCACACATTGATTTACTCATGCTGATGTATTCGTAAATCAAGTGTTCATTGAATTGGGGTCGTAGCTTAGCCTGGTTTAAAGCGCCTCCCTGTCACGGAGGAGATCGCGAGTCCGAATCTCGTCGGCCCCGCCAATAAATAAAACGCCATAAGTTACTTATGGCGTTTTATTTATGTTTTGGATTAGATAGATTTAAGCAATTTTCTGATTTGCCTTGAGTTTCCTCTTCTTGAGTGTTATCATAGCTTGAAGTTTTTCCTAAAGACAGTTTTATTAAAGCTAGAGAAATGTTGCAAAGAATTTGTTTTTTTCTAATTCTGGCCCTAGGCCTTACTTCTTTAGCTTATAGCTATGAATTGCTCAATACCGAGCAGCTGGCGTTGGGACTAAATACTTATCTACGTACGGATTTAGTAAGTTTTAAAAATGTAGTGGATTTAAATAGCCATAATAAGGATGACCAAACTACTTATTTAGGCATTGATTATAGTTTTGCCCTTAATGCTGAATTTAAGGATTCAGGAAATAAATTTTACCTTAAATTTGAGCGTAATGGGCCTTATGATTACGACGCTCCGCTTTTTATTCACAACACGCTGATTACTTCCGGCGCAAGTGTAGAGAAGTACCGTAATACAGAGCTGCTTCCACAGGTTGAAGAGTTTTGGTTGGATACTAAGCTTGGAAATAACTTTGGCCTTAAGGCAGGGATGTATATTTATGAAGTAGGTAATGCTTTTAGTTTAAATGGCGGTTATGAAAATTACGGAGTTACTTTATATCACCAAACTCAAAATATTTTTTGGCGTCTATATTATTGCCGTCCGGATTTAATTTACAAAAATATTTTAGGGCCGTATATTCCGCAGGAAGAAGTTCAAGGCCAGGAATATGAACCGAATGCGGCTAATTTTTTTGCCACGGATGTTAAAATTACCGCCGGTAAACAGACCTTTTGGCCCTATGTTGGCATGCTGGCAGATTATACCTCCAGTGGTAAAAGAGATAATCTTTTTGCCGCTCCGATAAAAAAAGATTTGTTGGGTACCTTTGGAGTTGCCTGGGAGTATGCGGCTGACGATTTTACTTTAAAATTAGAGGCGGCACGTAACTTCGGGTATGCGCAAAGCCAGAATAGTGAGTATAAAAATATTCAGCATACCGGCTATATGTTTTACTCCGGATTTAATTATGTTTTAGGAAAATTTGTTCCGGAATTGCAATTTTTATTCTGCTCCGGAAATAAAGTGACTTTAGATATGGCGGGAGACCCGGATGGGCTTTATGTGTCAGGTAAGAACCGCGCTTTTAGTTATTCTTCTCCCACTAACCGGTACTTAAGTGATGCGGTTAGCAGTAGTAATGTAGACATGCTTCCGATTGTGGCTATGGGTGGAGGATACGGTTTAAATTACGGCGTACCGCGGCCAGGCACATTTTATTCCGGTGATTTTGAAGATTTGATTATGCCTTCAATTGGTTTTGATTATAATTTTACAGATAAACTTTGTGTGAGTTTATATGGATACTATTTAAGGGCATTTAACCGCCCAGTAGGCACCTTAAACAATGAGAGCAAATATCTTTCCCAGGATTTGGGAATGGAAGCAGATTTATTTGTTGATTATAAAGTAACTGAGCATATTAACGTGGGTTTTTTAGGAGGTTATTTCATCCCGGGTAGGTATTATAAAGAGAAGCGTGATGATGTGGATGGAAGCCCGTTTAGCCCTTACGTGCGCGGGGATGGCAATGCTAATAATGCCTATCAGCTTGAATTTTATGTAGAGTTAAAGATTTAAGACTACCCGGAGTTGAAAATGCATCCGACGCTAAAGAGTGTACCCCGCGTCTAAGAGATTCACCCAACGCTAATATGTATTGCGTTGGTGTGCGCTACGTAGCGCAATTGCGCGGGTGTTGTCTAGGTAGACAAGGAGGAAAAGATGGCGACAATTGATGATTTTAGAAAGCTGGAATTAAGAATCGCCCAGATTAAAGAAGTTAATGATCATCCGAATGCGGATAAGTTATTAATTTTAATCCTGGATTTAGGTGATCGGCAAAAACAGGTGGTCGCGGGAATTAAAAATTTTTATTCTAAAGAAGAGTTGATTGGTAAACAGGTGGTTTTAGTGGATAATCTGGATCCGGTGATTTTACGGGGAGTAGAAAGCCAGGGAATGATTTTGGCGGGTTCAGATGAAAACATCCTGGCAGTGATTAGCCCGGATAAAAAATTAAAACTTGGGAGTATTGTGAAGTGATCAAACAATTTGTTCCGCAGGAGTTTTGCATTAAATGCCGGGGTTGTTGCCGATTTAAAGAAGCCAATTCTGTGTGGAGTCCCTGTCTTTTGGACGAAGAGATTCAGGAATTATTGGATAAACCGGGTATTCCGGCGGCCTCTATTTCTATTGACCGTCGGATACAACCGATAGCTAACCCTGACGGTGCAGATTTTCTTTGTCCGTTTTTGGAAACCCTGAGTAATAAATGTAAAATTTACAGTACCCGGCCATTTGAATGCCAGCTCTATCCTTTTTTGATTAATCTACGTAGGGATAAAGTGCTGTTGACGGTGGATTTAAATTGTCCTTACGTCTATGAGCAGATAAATAGTCAGGAGACCAAGGAGTATATTGTTTATCTGACCGGATATCTTAATTCTGCACCGTTGCTTTCCATGCTTAAAGATAATCCTCAAATTATCCAGGCTTATGAAGAGGTAAGAGAGGTTGCTGAGTTAAATCTGCCCGATGAAATTAAATAAATTATCTTTAAGAGATCAGAAGTTATTTAACCGGTATCTTGATCTTATTCCCCATGAATTAGCAGCATTTTCATTTGCAAATATCTCTATTTGGCAAACACTTTATACTATTGATTGGGCGATTATTGAGAATAGCCTTTGCGTATTTTTTCATGATCAGGTGGGTTGTTTTATGTATTTACCTCCATTGGCAGCAGGAAAAGTTCCTCTAGGGGTGATCCAGCAGGCTTTTGCGATCATGGATAAGATTAATAAAAACAAAGATATTTCGCGCATTGAAAATATTCAGCAGGAAGACCTGGATTATTACCGCTGCTTAGGATATATTTGTCATGATAAGTATCCGGATTATCTCTGTTTGCGCAGTGACTTAGCACTGCTTAGGGGCAATAAATTTAAATCTCAACGCGCCGCTTATAATTATTTTATCAAACATTATGATTGCGATTCACGCAGGCTTGGCTTGGTAGATAGGAGGAGCTGTTTAAATTTATTTAACTCCTGGGTCAAAGAGCGCAAAGCTCAATGTAATGATGATGTTTATTGTGGTATGCTTGAAGATAACCGCAAGGTAATCAAGGATGCACTAGTTAATTATAAACAATTAAATTTAGAGGGCATTGTGGTTAAGGTGAATAAAGAAATTAAGGCTTTTAGCTTTGGCTACAGATTAAATTATAATACTTTTTGTATACTCTATGAGATAACCGATCTAGCGATTAAAGGGCTGGCACAGTTTATCTTTCGTCAGTTTAGTCAAGAATTAAAGGATTATAAGTATATTAATATTATGGATGATTCAGGTTTGGAGAATTTACGTAAAACCAAACTTGCTTATAAACCCGTGCGGTTGATTAACGCCTATATTGTAACTCGCGATGGACGAAAACATTGAAAAAATAGAATTTACTATATTTGATACCGAAACCACCGGGCTTAATTCGGTTACCGGGGATCGTATTGTGGAATTAGCCGGTTTAAGAGTTAAGGGCCAAGAAAGAATAGCGCAGTTTGATGCGTTGGTTAATCCGGAGCGCGAAATCTCTCCGGGAGCTTTCGCGGTAAATAAAATCACCCCGGAAATGCTAAAACGTGCTCCAAGCATGGAAAAGGTAATGCCTAAGTTTTTAGAATTTATTCAAGGCAGCTGTCTTTGTTCCTACAATGCGGAATTTGATTTAGGTTTTCTAAATAATGAGCTTAAGTTGATGGGCTATCCAGCAATTACTAATTTTGTTGTTTTTGATGTGTTGACCATGGCCAAAAGGCTCCTACCCGGCCTGGCACGTTATGCGCTTTGGTTTGTAGCTGGCGAACTGGGGGTTAAATTAACGCAAAAACACCGGGCTTTTGCCGACGTGGAAATGACCTGGGAGGTTTTTAACAAACTTAAAATTATTTGCCACCAAAGAGGGATTGCCGGTTTTACCAATTTCACCAATCTGTTTGCTTTTAATCCTGCCTTATTGGAAAGTTCTAATCTGGAAAAAACTATCCTGATTCAAAAATGTATCCAGGCCAAAGGAACTTTAAAATTGAGTTACATTTCTAGTCAAAGCGGAGAAGTTTCGCTGCGGGAGGTTATCCCTCGCCAAATTAAGCAGGATAACAAATATAGATATTTAATTGGTTATTGTTGTTTAAAAAAAGAACAGCGTACCTTCCGTCTGGATAATATTTTAAGTTTTGAAATTTCCTGACAATATTTAAGTTTGCCTTAGCGGTTATTTGTTATAAAATAGTATCTAAAGAAGAGTTTTTAGCCACAAGAGAAAATGTCACTTAAAAATAAAAAATTAATTCCTGCAGAACATCGTAAATATTTGCGCTTGGATACGGTATTTCCAGTACAATTCCGTCTGGAAGAGCCAGGGGGGAAGGTTTTTCTTTCCGCTTGGCTGCAGGGGTTTACCAATAATATTAGCTGGGGTGGGATTTGTTTAGCGATAAATAATCTTGATCCTGAATTATTCGAGTTGCTCAAGAAAAAGAATGTCAAGTTATCGTTAGAGATGGATATTCCGATTAGCCGGAAACCTATTTGCGCTCTCTCTAGCATAGTTTGGGTTAAAGATGTTTTGGGAGATAAACATCAATACCTGGTAGGTATAAAATATGATCAGATATCGGCTAAGCAAAATAATAATCTTATGCGTTATGGCTGGCTAAAAAAACTTTTTGTTCCGGTGGCTTTGGCGTTAGTTGTTATTTTGGCGGTGGGCTTAGGTACCAACAGCTATTTAAATTTTAAATTAACCCAAGGCAATAAACTGCTTATTGAAAAGCTGGCGATGGTATTAAAAGATTCTAGCCTGGCTAAGCAAAAAATAGAAGAGGTAACTGCCCAGCGGCAGAATCTTCAGTTGCAGCTAAAAGCTTTAGAGGCAGAGATTAAATCCGTTGAATCTGCGAAGGCCAAAGCTGAATCTCAAAATGTAAACATAGAAGCTGTCAACCTAAAAGAGATTTCAAAACTTAACGAAATAATTTTGGGCCTGGCTAAAGAGAAGCTTGTTTTAGAGGCCAAATTAACCACTGTTGTACATAAGGAAGATGAGGCTGGTAATGAATTATTCCAACTGGATCAGAAGAAAGTAGTATTGGAGAAGGCTAATTTTGACAAAATGTATCAGTGGCTTAAGATTCATCAGAATAGTCGTACCGGATTAGTGTCTAGTTTTGAGGGGGATAAGGAGATTGCCAGCTGGTCTTTTACTTATGATTTGGCCCTGCTTATTCAGGCTTATGTGCAATTTTCAGATTTTGACCGGGCTAAGCGGATTTTGGATTTTTTTGCTCATGATGCTAAAAGAGAGAATGGCTGGTTTCTTAATGCCTATTATTCCGATGATGGCGCTCCGGCAGAGTTTATTATGCATAGCGGACCGAATATTTGGGTGGGGCTGGCTATTATGCAGTATATGCAAAGCACCAAGGATAAAAGTTATTTAGGTTTAGCGGAGAGTGTCGCTGCTAAGATCATTGATTTACAGAATAAAGACGCTGGTGGTGGTATCCGCGGTGGTCCAACAGTAGAATGGTATTCTACAGAGCATAATCTGGATGCTTATGCATTTTTTAATATGTTAGCCAAAGTTACGGGGAAAACAATTTACGCTCAAGCTGCTGCCAAGGCCATCGACTGGCTGGTGAATAATGCTTATGACCGGAGGGATTTACCGGTTAAACGTGGTAAAGGTGATTCGACTATTGCCACCGATACTTATGCCTGGAGCATCGCGGCGATTGGACCGCAAAAATTGCTCACCTTAGGCATGGATCCGGATAAGATCCTGGAGTTTGTAGAGGAAAATTGCAGTGTCGAAGTTAATTTTGTGCGCGCAAACGCACAGAGTGTAAAAATAAAAGGATTTGATTTTGCTCCGCAGCGCCACACCTCCAGAGGCGGTATAGTTTCTTCTGAGTGGACAGCGCAGGTAGTTGTATCTTATAAGATTATGGAAGAATTCTATTTGAAAAAAGGTAATAAAACTAAAGCTGCTAATTATGGCGCCAAAGCGCAAATGTATTTAAGTGAATTAGGTAATATGATTATCTCTAGCCCTTCTGCGTCTGGTCAAGGCCAGGGGTGTCTTCCTTACGCAACTCAGGATCAGGTAGATACCGGGCATGGCTGGTCGACTCCTAAGGGCAGCCATACGGGTTCGGTATCGGGTACGGCGTATACTCTTTTTGCCTATTATGGTTTTAATCCTTTAGAATTTAAGGAATGAAACGCAAGTTAGAAGATATATTCAAACGGCTTTATTCTGTTTTTGGCGCGCAACATTGGTGGCCTGCGGATAGTAGTTTTGAAGTAATCGTCGGGGCAATTCTTACCCAAAATACTAACTGGCTTAATGTTGAAAAGGCAATCCGTAATTTAAAAAAAGAAGAAGTTTTATCCCCCCAAAAACTTTATAAACTTAAATTCAGTAAATTAGCAGG
>Ga0247841_10007920_pt1 | contig 15532 bp, 15 predicted proteins | sample LaCruzMarch2015__2_FD_192410 | JGI IMG/M metagenome (GOLD analysis project Ga0247841, IMG submission 192410) | Freshwater microbial communities from meromictic Lake La Cruz, Castile-La Mancha, Spain - LaCruzMarch2015_18m | ecosystem: Environmental > Aquatic > Freshwater > Lake | place: Spain...
GCCGCAACCTCGGAGGGCGACATCGATTTGGGGGACGGCGATGATCCCGGACGAAGCCCGGAAGGAAGCTGAGACCTTTCTCCGTGCCGTGTTCGGCATGCTCGAGGAGGACGTTCTCTTCGAGATCGACTCGGAGGGCAACGACGGACTGTACGTCAATCTCGTCGGGAACGTGCTCACGCTGCCCGAGGAGCGGCCAGTTCTGGCGGCGTTGGAGCACTTGTTGCGCGGCGCCGTCCACCGCAAGATGGGCGCGGACTTTGAGATCGTCCTCGACGCGAATGGAGCCGTGAAGCGCCGCCGCGCGGAGCTCATTGGCCTCGCTCTATCGAAGGCCGAGGACGCCGTGCGTGAACGCAAACGAGTCCAGTTGAATGCGATGCCGGCGCACGAGCGGAGGATGATCCACGAAACGCTGGCCAACTACCCTGGCGTGCGAACCTACAGTGTCGGCGCGGGGGATGGACGACGCGTCGTGATGGAGCCGGAGTCGGGTCCCGAGTCAGGCGGAGAATAGTGCTCGGGGACACGATGGCCGCTATCTCCACGGCGATGGGGGAGGGCGGCATCGCCGTGGTCCGGTTGAGCGGACCGGATGCCATCCTCATCGCCGACCGCGTGTTCCGCTCTCCGCGAGGCGCGGCGCTCTCCGCCCAGCCGAGCCACACGATTCACTACGGACACGTCGTCGTCGATGACGAGATCGTGGACGAGGTGCTCGTCTCCGTCCTGCGAGCGCCGCGGACGTACACGCGCGAAGATGTGGTCGAGTTCAGCTGCCACGGCGGGATCGCGGCTGCGCGCGCCGTGCTGGACGCAGTCCTCGGGGCGGGAGCCCGGCTTGCGGAGCGCGGCGAGTTCACCCAACGGGCCTTCCTCAACGGGCGCATCTCGCTCGATCAGGCCCAGGCGGTGCTCGACATCGTGCGGGCACAGACCGCGCTCGGTCTCGAAGCCGCCGTCGACCGACTTGGCGGCCGCTTCTCCAACGACATCGCGAATCTGCGCACGACGATCGAGGCGCTCCTCGCGGACCTGGAAGTGGACATCGACTTTCCCGATCTTGACGTCAAGGTGGATGAATTCCTGCCGCGCGTGCAAGCCCTTGCGGAACGGACGGCGCAGCTGCGCGCGCGCGGCGAGCAGGGGCGCGTCGTGCGCGAAGGCCTCACCGTGGCCATCATCGGGCGCCCGAACGTGGGCAAGTCGACACTCCTCAACGCGCTGCTGTCCGAACAACGATCGATCGTGGCGCCGACACCCGGCACGACGCGGGACACCGTGGAGGAAGTGGCGTCGATCGGCGGGATTCCCGTCCGCCTGATTGACACGGCCGGACTACGAGCGCCGACGGACGAAGTGGAGGCCGAAGGCGTCCGGCGCGCCGAGGCCGCGACGAAGCGCGCCGACCTCGTCCTTCTCCTCCTCGATCGCAGCGTCGCCCTAGAGGACGGCGATCGGGAGCTCCTCCAGCGCGATTGGGGCGTGCCGACGATCGTCGTTCGCAACAAGAGCGACCTGCGCGACGACCTTGGCTCGGCCTTGCCCGGGACGGCGATCGATGCAATCGACGTCTCGGCGCGCGACGGCCACGGCCTTCTGGAGTTGCGGGAGAAGATTCTCGGGCTCCTCGTCTCAGGCGGTGTTCCATCTCGGAACACGGTGCTGCTCCTCGATACCTGGGAGCGCGATCTTCTGCGGCGGTTGGCCGAGGCCCTCGACCGGGCCACCGCTGCGTTCGAGTCTGGGGCGACGGCCGACATCGCGGCCGAAGAGCTCCGCGCGGCGCTCCATGCGGCCGGGGAACTCCAAGGCGTTGACCTCTCGGAGTCGATTCTCGAGCAGATCTTCTCGCGGTTCTGCGTTGGGAAGTAGCCGTCCGCCCCGCGAACCGCGTGTCTCTGTAGCGTCGGAGCTTGCTCCGACGTCTACGACAGGAACCCGGTCAGGAGAAGCAGGCACCCACCACGGCTTCTCCCTAGCGGCTCGACAAGCGAGACCCGTCGAGCCGCCTCGCACACAGGTGGTGCGTTCTCTCGTTGGAACCGAACGCGCGCGACGCTACAGCGGACCTGCATTCCACATCCTCCGCCCACGTGTCAGTCATCGACGTCGACAGGTCGGCTGCGCTGATGGGTGAGGGTCCGTCCGAGTTTCGCGCGGCGCGAAAGCGAAACTCGCAAGCTGTCCAAAGGACAGCCCGGGTTACGAGTCCTCTCAGGCGTGGCCTACTCCGTCGAAGCTCAGCGACGTTCTTTCTATGGAGCCCCTTGATCCGTTCCTTGAGTTGGGGACTTGGCACTGCAACGCACGGTCAATACTGAGCACGGAGCTGCTCGTATGACTCGTTCGACGACTGAGCCGAACAGCAAACGGCGCAGGCCTCTCGGTCTATACGCGGAGATCACAATCAAGTCGGCGCTTTCGTCCCGGGCAAGGTCAACGATCTCATTCGCCACGATCGACCCAAGAACCGCGCGTACGGTCGCTGAAAGTCCCGGAGGCAGTCCGGCAATGGCTAGCTCGCGGAGTCGTCGCTCAGCTTCACTGAGCCGCGTGGTCTCAAGAGCTGCCAAGCCAATGGGGAATCCAAGTGCCGGCGTCGCTGCGGGAAGCGGCTGAACAACATGCACAAGCACAAGGGATGCGGCGAATCTAGCAGCCACGGCGGCGGCCACTCGTACGACTTCGCGCGACCGCTCGCTGAGATCCGTGGGACAAAGTACTCTGCTGAACGGCAACACCGGCCTCACGCCCCTGTCGGCTCGCTCTCCGTTCAGCGCCATCAGTATCACGAACCACGAACAGCCAGATACGAGCCAATCGCCACTAGTAGAAGACCGGCTCCCCGTATCAGACTCATAGGCTGAGTGGGTGATCCCCACCAGCCGAAATGCGAGATGACAACGCCGCAGACCACCTGTCCCGAAAGCATGAGTACCATCATTGTTCCTACGCCGATTCGTGGAATCAGCCATGCGGCCGTCGCCACGATTATGGTGCCAATCGCACCGGCCGCGAAGAGGTACCACGGGACGCGCCCCAGCCGGGAGATCGCGCTAGTATCCCAAGCCGGCAGGGCCAGCAAGACTGCAGTCAATGCGCCCACCAACATGAACACTGCCTGGGCGACCCGAACGTTCCCGAGTATGTTTCCGACCTGGCTATGCATTGACAGGTGGATCGCCAAGAACACTCCCACGAGCCCCGCCACCAAGTACTGGATGAGCGTTCCACACCTCCCTCAGCAATGCCTTCCTGTTTGCGGTACTGAATGCCCTGGATGCGCGGTGGTCGCACCGGAGTGCGGTTTCCCACTTTAGCGACGACACAGGAGAACCCTACCCTCCTTCCGCACGTGTCATGCGGATTGGGCATCGCCCTGGCTAGCCGCTAGGTATCTCGCCTCCATCCTGCTACCGCTGCTGTCGATGCATCCGCTTCTTCGTGTAGTGCGGGGGGATGACTTCTTCCGGCATCGGCAAGTCCACCCAACCATTCGTGGTCATGGACTGGAACACACCACAGAGCACTTCCATTGTCATCGCGCCGTCTTCCGGCTTGATAATGCATTCCCGATCGCTCTCGACGCACTCGATGAAGTGATGCAGCATCCTTGTGTATGCCCATTTCCGTGGCGGGTAGATCGAGACCCATCGCTTCTCCAGAGACTTCGCGATTGGAGACTCATTGACCCAGAAGGTTGTTGGATACCGGTAGTCGCGGATCTCCTCAGGGAGGGAGTCCCAGTCGTAATCCTTTGCGGTGTAGATGGCCAGGGGAGCAGATTGGAAGGGGTTGGTAGCCTCGGAACTAAGGAACATCGTCCCTTCCGTGCCATAGATCTCCGTGATGTTCGACACAACAGGCGAGAACTTATCAGTGCTGACTGTCCCGATGGCTCCGTTCTCGAACTCCATCAGTACCCATGCCGCGTCGTCAGCGATCCCAGATTCGACCGAATTGGCGACAAGTCTGTCAAGTCCCACGACGCGTTTGACGGGACTCCCCACCAGCCAAGTCAGGAGGTCAACCCTGTGCGAACCCTGGTCAAAGAGCGTTGCCGCAGCCGTCTCCTCAGGCTTGACCCGGAAGTCTCCTGCCGCCACATTTAGCTGGTAAGTTCGCCAGTCTTCGTGAAGCGATGAACGGCCCATCTTGACATCTCCTATTACCCCCTCCTCTATCAGGTGCTTCCCGATCTCATGTTGCAGCCAGAAGCGTTGGTTGCATCCCACCATGACTTTGAGGCTCTTCTTCTTGAATGCATCGACAATGTCCCATGCCTCCGTATTCGTACAAGCCATCGGCTTCTCGATAATCGCATGGGCTCCGGCATCAGCCGTGGCTAGTGCCTGCTCGAAGTGAAGGTAATTGGGGGTCGCGATGATCACGAGATCCAGCTTCTCTTTGGATAGCATGTCCAAGTAGTCCGTGTACCATCCTGCTGCCCCCCACTTCTTTGCGGCGGCCTTCACTCGATCCTTGTCTGTGTCGCACACTGCGACAAGCTTCGTTGATGGCTCGTCCCGAATGGCCGGGAAGTGCGCGATTTCCGCTATGCTTCCAGCCCCGATGACTCCAACTGCAATACCCTGCTTTGTCATAGACTCCCTCCTACGATCTGGCTTCACGCGCGCACCTCAACTGATAGGCGCGCCCTGATTCCGCATCCTCCTCGCAATTGCCTCCCAGGATGGCAGCCGCGCGTAGCATACCCCGCCGGATCGTTCGATCAGAAGGGATGACGCGGCAGCCGCCGCCGCCCCCGCGGACCGCAGGTTGCCTGTCTTCATGTACCGGAGGACGAAGACCATACCGAATACGTCACCTGCCCCCGTCGGATCAACCACATCGCATCTTGCTGCCGGGATTGCGATTGCCTCATCCTCGGTTCTTACGGTGGCCCCACGTGCTCCGTGAGTTATGATCGCAATCGGCGCGCCCCACGTTAGGAGCGTCTCCGCTATCGTGGTAGAATCTTCCCAATCGCGAAAGAGGTGCTGGCAGTCTTCATCACTGGCTTTCACGATCCAACATTGCTCCACGAGCCTCCTCAGTAGCGCCAACCCCACGGTCGACCCTGCGGGATGTTTCTGTGATGCGGCACCACCGAAACCGCCCAGATCAACCGCCAAGAGACTTCCTCCAGCACGTATATCAATAGCAGTCCGGACACTAACTTCACCGTCAATTGGGCATATGAAAAAAACTTGTGCGCCGAGGTAACTTCTCGGGATATCAGAGTACCAGATGGCAGGGGCCTTGCTTCGGTACTCGATGTGCTTGCTGCCGTCCTTGCCATACACGAGCGATGTCTTTGTCGACTCCTGTCCAACGACCATCACTCCCTCTGTATCGACACTCGCATCGCGCAGCACTGAGAGAAGATCGGGGCACGCATCGCGGCCGACCTTTGTCACTAGTCCTACTCTAGCCTGTAGCTTCCCGCCCGCTGCAGATGAGAAGGCAGCTGGGCCTCCCAAGACGGGGCCATACGCGCAGTCCGGACGCACCACCATCTCCTCGACGATGTGTCCCACGCAGACGATCTCAGGGGATTGCATGCGGCTCTATCGCTCCCGGGTCCCTGACACGAACTCCTCGAGGTTCCTTATTGCCTCCTCATCGGATAGCTGGATGGCGGGCGACTTCATTAGGTATGCCGATGCCGAATGAAGCACTCCACCAACTCCGCGGTCGCGCGCCAGCTTGCAGTACCGAATCGCGTCCGCTAGCACGCCGGAGGAATTGGCGCTATCAACGACCTCCAGTCTTGCTTCGAGGCTGATCGGAGCTCCGCCGAAATTCTCTCCCTTCATCTCAATCCGGCAAATCTTGCGGTCTCCGAGGATCTCCAGCCACGACACGTTGATGGACAGGGGGACATCGTAGGGCAGTGTAGCAGTAGTCCCTCTATGCTTAGATGCGTGCTTTGTCTTTCCCCGTTCCCACTCGATGAGGTTGTAGAAGTCAGTGTTCCCACCGTAGTTCAGCTGGGTCATCTCGGTCAGTCTGATGCCTCGCTTGACAAACAGGTCGATTAGCGCCCTGTGCAGAGCCGTGCCGCCAACCTGGCTCTTGAAGTCATCGCCAACTATCGGGACCTTGGCAGTTTCTGCAGCGCGGACGAACTCCGGGTCGTGTGTCAGCAGAACGGGAATGCCGTTTACAATGCCTACCCCGGCCTCAATCGCGGCACCCGCATAGAATCGGGCCGCTCTCTCTGAGCCTGTCGGAAGAATGTTGACCAAGACGTCAACTCCTGCCTCTCGGAGTACCTTCCCGACGTTGACAGGTTCGCGCTCTGCGACCTTCACGAAATCACGCAAGTGCTCGGTAACCCCATCCATCACGGGTCCCATCTTGACTTCAACCTTGAGACTCGGAACGTCCGCGATCCTGGGAGTGCAGTTAGGCGGCGCGAAGACCGCTTCAGACAAGTCTTTCCCAACTTTCCGGGAATCGACATCGAATGCGGCCACTGGAAGGATATCTGTGATCTTGTATCCCCCGATCTGCTCGTTCATCAGACCGGCCCGTTTGTCTGCTCTAGTGTTGTAGTACGAGATGCCTTGTACGAAATTGCTGGCGCAATTGCCAACGCCCACAATCGCAAGTCGGATCTTGGACACGCTGGGCCTCCCTTGCCCGGTAACTCGGGCCGTTGCCACAGTGATTCGGTACCCTGGTTGTTCTGCTACCTAGGTCTAGCATCCCGCAAATGCCGCCTCTGGGGACGAGCGCCTGGACGGTCGCTGGTTTGGAAGCGCTGGCCACACGAGGCGCTCCATCCGCGCTCTGCCCTCTGGTTGGGGCGAAGACCACCTCTGCTGATCCGGAGCAGTGGAAGTCCCACACACAGGGAATCCAGCCGTTCTGGGGCGCGCGGATGATCTCGCCTCCTCTGCCCCCGAAAGCAGGTGCTCTGAAGTCATTAGCGATTCTCACGGAAGGCCTTGTACTCAGGGGGCACAACCTCTTCTGTTAGGGGCAGGTCCACCCACTGTCCGGTTTCCATGGACTTGAACACTGCCATGATGATCTCGATGACTTTCGCCCCATCCCTTCCGCTCGTCAGGGTCGGCTCTTTCCCTTCACGGATGCACTCGAGAAAGTACTTGATCATCCGGACATACGACCATTCTCTCGGCGGATGGACGGTCATCCACCGCTTCGGCAAGGTCTCGGCAAGCACATCGTCAGGCCAGAAATTCTCTGGGTACCGCCATTTCCGAAGAGTGTCCGGGAGATCCTGCCAAGAGTAGTCCCTGCTGGTATAGACAGCCAGCGGGACGGATTGGAATGGATTGTGGGCCTCAGAGCTAAGGAACATCGTCCCTTTAGTGCCATAGATCTCCGTTATGTTGGAGACTACTGGCGAAAACCTGTCGCTGCTTATCGCGCCGGTGGCTCCGTTCTCGAAGTCAAGCAACACCCACGCAGCATCATCCAGCGTTGTGTAGTCCGACGAGGTGGCGATTCGCTTTGCGATCCCGATGACTCTTGTTACTTCGCTGCCCATTAGCCATCGGAGAAGATCCACCCTGTGCACGGCTACCTCCAGAAGAGCCGCGCTGGCCGCCTGTTCCGCGCGCCGCCGAAAGTCCGTTATGGCGACTCTCTCGGGATACAGATGCCACCCTTCATGAAGAGACGAACGCCCCATCTTCGCTTCGCCAATGACACCTTCCTCGATCAGCTCCTTGCCCATCTCATGCTCAAGCCAGAAGCGTTGGTTGCAGCCGACCATTAGTCTGACGTCCGCTCTTTCCGCAGCGGCGACAATCTCCCACGCCTCTTTGTTCGTGCAGGCAAGGGGTTTCTCCACGAACAAGTGAACCCCCGTATCGGCCGCTGCAAGGGCCTGCTCATGGTGGAAAGCTTGGGGGGAGGCGATGATCACCACATCCATAGTCTCGCTCTCAAGCATGTGATGGTAGTTCGTGTAGTGGTGGCCTTTGACCCCCCAAGTCATTGCCGCAGACTCCGCTCGAGCCTCATCCGTGTCGCAGACTGACACGAGCCGCGTGTCCGGAAGCCCGGCGAGGCTTGGAAAATGCGCCACCTGAGAAATACTCCCACAGCCGATCACTCCTACGCGCAGCTGCTTTTGACTGCGGACCACCTTTGTCCTCCTTTTTGACTCGTCTCTCTGCGTATCACCGGTCATTCCTTCACGGCTCCGAAAGTGATGCCTCCTATCAGGTACCTCTGCGCAACTACGACTGCGATGAGAAGAGGGATGGCAATGGAGACTGCTCCTGCGGCCGACACAGACCAGTACCGTATGTCCTGCGCCCCGTACTGGGCAATGGCCACTGAGAGCGGCTGTGCGCCCGGCCCCGTCAAGATCAGAGGGAACAGGAATGCGTTGTAGCTAAAGATGAGCGTCAGTAGACAGGCCGTAATGAGCCCCGGCTTGGCCATAGGCAGAGCAATGCTCCAGAAGACTCTCCAACGATTGCAGCCATCTACTAGAGCACATTCCTCCACGGCGATGGGAATCTCCAGGAAGAACCCCCTGAGAAGCCAGACAAGCAGAGGCAGATACTGCGCTGCAAGGGCAAGTATGACGACGATCGGCGTGTTGTACAGGTGAGTCATTCGTGCGAAAAGGTATATCGGCATGCCAATTAGCATCTCTGGCAGCATGGTGAACCCTAGGGCTATGACCAGGATAACGTACGTATTCATCGACCTATACCTGGACAGCGCGTATGCGGCTAGGCCGGCTATCGGCACCGCCAGCAGCACAGTACCTGCACAGATGACGGCTGTATTCCAGAAGTACCGAGCGAAACCTTCGTCAATCCATACCCGCGAGTACCACTTCATTGTCGGCGTGAACAAGAAGTGAGGCGGCATGCTGAATGCTTCTCTCGTCTCCTTCAAGGACGTGAGCAAGAGCCAGATAAGAGGGAAGAGCGCGACCAGCGCCACAACGGCAGTGGCAAGATACACAGCCACCACTTGGAGCCGTCTCATCTTCATCCCAAGAACGCCTTCCCTTCAGGATTCAGTTACGCCGCAGCTGGCCGCGATAGACGTAGTAGAGCAGTGGAGTCCCGATAATCATCAGCGCGAGTACGCTCAGGACTCCGACTGCGGTACCCCTGCCAAGATCCATGTACCTGAAAGTCTGCACATAGTCGTAGTAGACGATTGTCTGTGTCGCACTGCCCGGGCCTCCCCCCGTCATCACGAACACCTCGTCGAATAGCTTGAATGCATCAATCATGCGTGTGAGAATAACAAAGATGAAAAGATGACGAAGGAGCGGAATGATGATAAAGAAGACTCGCTGGGACCACGATGCACCATCGATACTGGCCGCCTCCAGTGGTTCCCTCGGGAGTGACTTGAGGCCAGCGAAGAGGATTAGTATGACAAATGGCGTGAACTTCCATACAGCGAATATGACGAAGAGGAAACGTGCAGGCCATGGATTGTTGAACCAATCGAGGTGGATCCCGATCTGCCCCAAGAGGTACGAGACGTAACCCCATTGGTCCCGAAACAACCATGAGAAAGCCATTGCTGCCACGACGGGAGTCAACACGTACGGCAGCAGCAGCGCCCCGGAGAACACACCTCTCAGCTTAATCCTCGCGTTGAGAAGTAGCGCCACCGCGAATCCCAAGCAGAGTTCAAGCGGCACCGTGGTGCAAACATAGAACAGAGTGAAACTCATCGCTCGCCAGAACCTCGGGCTTGCTAAGACAGCCAGATAGTTGGCGAATCCTGCAAAACCGATACCAGACGTGGCGTAGTCGGAGAGGGAGAAATGCGTAAAGCTTATGATGATACACACCACAAGGGGGCCGATGCCAAAGACAAGGAAGAGGAACAGAAAGGGAGTCATGAATGCCCAGAAGTCCCGGCTGCGCATATTCGCCAACCCACCTTCCCAGAACTGCACTAGGGAGATGCCCGGCCCTTTCCGACACTTCGCCAACTTCGGTGGCCGTCGAGAGCCAGGCATCAAAGACCCGCACAAGAGCGGAAGCTTCCGGCTACATTACTATGCGAGGGTCCTCCCCCCTCTTCCCCTACAGTCCACCTATCCTGGCGGAAGCGCTCCGTTCTCTCTCTCGAGGCGCAATACTTCCGCTGCAGCTCTATCCAGGGCCTCCACCACTGACAGCTCACCCGCAAGATACTGCGCTAGGTAACTCATCACCGTGTCGTTGTAGACAATGAACGGGACAACCGGCGGATAGGCTTGCGCTCCTGCGTCGATTGTTGCTTTGGCCGTCGGCCAATAGCGATACTGTGCAATCAGCGCGGGATCACTTGAGACCGAACTCCGCGCGGGGTACCCGTACTCAGCGGCACGTATCATGCTTTCCTTGTCCAGCGCCTCGGCAATGACGCGGAACACGAGATCCGGATTCCCGCAAGGAACGACTGCTGGAATTGCGAACGCATCGACCGGAAGCTTCGATGCCGGAAAGCCGCCCACTGTTCCCGTCGGGGGGACAGAGTAGGCGATCTTGCCAACGACCGTCGAGACATCCGGATTATCCATGGCCGCACACCGCGTCAGCCAGTGAATCGCCGTAGCTGCTTTGCCCTGCTGAAGTGCCACCATCCCTTCATCACTTCCGTAGGAAAGAACACCGCGAGGCATAAACTCCATCATGCGTTTCATGAACTCGGCGGTCTTGATCCCTTCCGCACGGTTGAAGGCAGGGAAATTGGACTCATCAAACCACTTTCCACCGAATGCCGCTAGCAACGCATGAAAATCATTGCTAAGTGGGTCCGCTGGCTTGTATGTAAGCACAGTACCGGCAATATTCGGCTCTAGCTCCTCCAAGAGCCTCGCAAGGAGTTCGTACTCGTAAAGAGTCTGAGGCGGTTCTAGCCCGTACTTCGTGAAGAGGTCCGCCCTGTAGAAGAACACCATGACATTCACGATGGATGGGATGGCATAGATGCGACCCTCGTAGCTGACAGCATCCCAAATCCCTTGCGGTATGTCACCAAAATCGTAGACGTCCCAGTATCTCTGGATGTAATCGTCAAGTGGCATTAGCCAGCCATTTTTCGCATACTCAATGATAAGGGCGTTATTTCCCCAGAGTATGTCATACGGAGGCGCTGAGCCGCCAATACGAATGAGCTCGATCACCTGATCCACGCCCATGAGTTGCGGCACGAGTTTGATGCTCTCCGGACCCGGGAACCTAGCCATTTCCTCAGCGTAGAACTCGTTGCCCGGGTACCGTTCCGCGAGAGGCCCGACGATCGTGATAACTGCGCCTAGCGACGCACAGGTCCCCACGCACAACACTGCAATCAACGCGAACACCGCAGATCGCATCACTGTTACCTCCTTGCTTGGCTCTTTCAGGACGCAAGACATACATCCCACATTCGCCCTAGCCATCCATCAATCTCACCCCCTAAGTCCTACTTTCTTGCTACCGATTTCCGGACAAACGCGTCAAAGAGCTCCTTCAGCTCCTTGGCACGCACCGCGGCGTCTGCTGGCCGAAGTTCCGCGCAGTCGTACCCGAGCACGCGACGCGTAACGTCACGCACTGATTTAGTGAAGACCACGGTGCCGTCAGGCTTGATGGACTCGACGCCGTCCCGCGTCTGCCCGTCCTTGTTGATCTCCACTGCCTCTTCGAGCGTGAGTTCCGCCGGCAGTACGACCTTCGCGCCCTCGGAAGTCAGCCTGACGGGGTACCCTCCGGGCAAGCCCTCCGGCCCTGGCGTGTGCGTCAGTTCCCCTGTGTTATTCAGAATCCCCATCACGTTCTTCACAGCTGAAGCGGATACCTGCGGAGCAAGCCAGCCGATGGGATGGGGGTCTCGAGCCGTGGGTCGGATGTTGGGGTAGAAGGATACAGAGCGCTCCAGAAGGTCATCCGTGTTGAATGAACGGGTGACGTCCTTGTCGCCAACCAGTACTTTCAGGAAATAGCGCGCACCAGTTATCTTTTTGTAATAGTTCATGTTGCGCCATATATAGTGCGGTGCGACAAGGTATATCGCGACATTCCGCCGCGGGACGCCGAGTTCTTCCCCGACGACTTTCTGCAGCAGAGGCACAAACTGGTCCGAGTTTCCTACCCCTGCCGCGGGTGCCATGCCCTCGCGGCCGAGTACCGCGTTGACGACATCCGGGAACGAGGAGTTGACAACGGGAATCTTGAGCTCGGCCTTGCGTAGCGCAAGCATCACGTTCCGAATAAGTGCGAGGTGCATTGGCAGCCACGGCCCGTAACCCGCGCCGTCGAGTTCCGCAACCGCAGAGTCCGGAAGAGGTTCCTCGACCGCCCAGGGTGGAAGAAGCGAGGCCGTGCTGAGGACGATGTCTGGCTTCTCGCGGCGAAAGAACGCGACCGTGTCCGCGACGTTGAACAAATCTAGCTTATGGAAACTGATATCCTTATAGTGTCCCTGAAAGGCAGAAGCTAGTGCGATCTGGCACTTGAATCGTCCACGATCCTCGTCTACGTCCGCTGTCACAATCTCTGTCACACTCGGTTCGCGTGCCAGCAGTTCAAGTGCGTACCCCCCAATATCACCAAGACCTAAGAGCGCTACTTTGTTTCCCACAAGATGCCTCCTGTCGTTGTATTACGTCATGGGCACATCAGATACTGATACCCAACCATTGGAAAGCACAGACATCTCCACGGCACTTAGGGTAGCCTGAACCGCCAAGCCGTCGCGGAAGCTTGGGACTAGCGGCCTCCCGTCTGATAGAGCTCGGAGTATCGAGTACGCCTGATGAATGAATAGGTCTCCGTAGCCGTCTCCGTGGCCGGGCGTGCGCATCCACTTTCCACCATAGGTGTGTGACGCATGCGGAAGGCGGATTGTGCAGAAGCCGGAGGTTCGCGTGGGCTGAGAGACCGAGTAGTACGCGAGTTCATTCAGATGTTGATAGTCGTAGCGCAAAGCCCCCTTGCTGCCGTATATCGTGAAGCCGAAGGACTCCTTCTCGCCTCCGGCGAGCTTTGAGCACTCGAAGACGCCGGTTGCGCCGCATCCGAACGCCGCCAGGAACGACGCGACATCCTCAACGTCAACCTGCCCGCGTCGGGCCGGATCTTCAGCATAGGGGCGCTGTGCAACGAACGTCCGGGTTTGTCCGACTACCTTCGTTACGGGGCCAACAAGATACCCTGCAAGGTCCACAATGTGGCTCCCAATGTCACCAAGAACCCCTGACCCCGCGATGTCCCGGTGCATTCGCCATTCGATGGGAACTGCTGGATCTAGGTAAATATCCGTCAGCCAGCGCGCTGACCAATGGTAGATGCTTCCGAGCTCCCCAGCTTCAATCAACTCCTTCGCCAGCCTGACGGCTGGAATATGCCGGAACGTGTACGCTACCATGTTCGGGACGCCTGCCTTGGCGGCTGCTTGTGCCATCGTTGCAGCCTCGCGTACGTCCCGAGCTAGCGGTTTCTCGCATACCACCGCCTTTCCCGCTCCTATTGCCTCAACAGCGATTGTGCAGTGCGAATCTACGGGACTGCAGATGTCTACTAGATCAACATCATCTCTGCACACCGCCTTCCTCCAGTCGGTTTCCACGGCCTCCCAGCCGAGTCTGCCCGCAGCCCGTGCCACTTCTGCTTCGTTCCGACCGCAGATCACCTTCAGGACGGGCTTCACGTCCGTATCGAAAAACAACGGGACCGCTCTGTAGCCGTGCGAGTGGGCTTTACCCATGAACTTGTAGCCAATCAAGGCGATGCGGATTTCATTATTCATAGCGTATTACCCCTCCCCCGCGATCCTGAGCACAGATTCCCTGACAATGAGTTTCATCCCCACTCGTACTTCAATGTTCTTCTGGCGGGATATCGGTCGGGAGAACTTGCGTAGTAGTAGTCCTGTCGCCTCGAAGCCCATCATGTAGGGATCCTGTGCAACCGTCGTCAGCGGCGGCGCCAGGAGTTGCATCCAGTCGGGGTCGTCGAATGCAATGATGGATATCTCCTCCGGACAGGAGATCCCGAGACTGTGCAAGCGCCCCAGAATCCCTATCAGGATGGTATTGCTTGTAGCTATTACTGCCGATATCCGTGGCTTTGACTTCACCATTCCTTCAATCACCTGAGCGGCCCTAGCCGTCTGGAGACAACCCATATGAACCGGAGTCTCCTCCGCCGGAATGCCTGCCTCAGCCAGAGTTCGCGTGAATCCCTCTGCTCTTTCGACACTCGGAGTCAGGGCTTCCGGTCCTGTCATGAGTCCGATCCTTCGATGCCCCATTGACAGAAGGTAGCGAGTCGCCTCAGCGGCGCCGCCGATGTTGTCGGACAGGACGGCGTCGGCTTCTACACCATGGACTACGCGATCGACAAACACAAACGGGACCGAACTCTCGGAGATTGCCTGGAGGTTGTCCTTGTCGCCAGTCGGGACGATGAGCAGTCCGTCAACCTTTCGCTGTAGCAGCAGTTCGACGTACAGGTGCTCATCTACCGGGTTCTCATCAGTATTGCAGATGATGGTGCTGTACCCCTGCTCCGATGCAGCATCCTCAGCACCCCTCACGACAGACGAGAAGAACGGGTTTGTGATGTCAGAGACTACGACACCCAAAGTGTAGGTCTTCTGCGTCTTCAGGCTCCTGGCGAGAGCGTTTGGGCGGAACCTGAGTTGCCTCATGGCTGACGTGACGGACGCCTTCAGTTCAGGACTGACAGGACGCACACCGTTGATGACGTTTGAGACAGTGCTTACCGACACTCCGGCTTCTCTCGCGACGTCAACCATACTCGCGAACGCAGTCATCCCTGCTCCTGGTCACTCCACACGAGGAGGACAGCGAAAGGTTACAATCATTATAGGGTCGGCTCTCCAATAGTCAAGATGTGGGGCTTACGTGCCTGACTGTCGTAGGGCACGACATCATAACGTTACAGAGGTTCCTGCGTCGTCTCGAGGCTTTGCCTCGCTAGAGACGATTGTGCTAAGCGATCGCGCCGCGGAATGTGCTTGGTCTTGTCCTTTGACGTGATGGCATCACTGTCTCATCCATCGGGAAAGGGGTACCCCGCACGTAAGAGGTGGCCTAGTCCGCCGCATCTGCGGCGGGCACCGGTCATGGCCAACCTCTGGTGTTCAGTCCACTCGCAGAGTCGGTCTGACCTGATGGATCGGAGAATGACATCCTCCCGAGAACCGCCCACTGCCAGGAACGGCGACGCAGGCCAAGGCCTCGGCCGCACAAGGCAGAGCGGCCGGCACCTGAGTCGCGCTGTACTCTGTCGCCAACCCAGCAGCTGGATTCCTCAGAGAGACAGGACCTCCACAGTCTCGGGGTCGAGTTCGGTGAAGGTTCGAAGCTTGTTCACTACGGGGTACCAGATTGCAGCCGCTCTTGCAGGACGCTCTCGAGTCTGAAGGCGTCTACAGAAGGGAGGAGGCGCGCGCGGGCTCGGCACTGCAAGAGATTCAGACGATGGGAGAGAGGCTCCGACGACCTGAAGCAACTGCCCCCTAGGCTGCGATAGGCCGCACGAGGTCGACGCCACCGTGGGAGATTGACCCG
>Ga0247841_10007921_pt1 | contig 15531 bp, 18 predicted proteins | sample LaCruzMarch2015__2_FD_192410 | JGI IMG/M metagenome (GOLD analysis project Ga0247841, IMG submission 192410) | Freshwater microbial communities from meromictic Lake La Cruz, Castile-La Mancha, Spain - LaCruzMarch2015_18m | ecosystem: Environmental > Aquatic > Freshwater > Lake | place: Spain...
ATGAATAAAATAATATTCATTCATATATTTAATATCACGGCAATAACTTAATGTCAATAAAAATTTTAACTAATTTTTATTATCGGCGTGGAAAAGATACCTCATTAAGATATAGATGTCTTTTCCAAATTAATGTTTTAAGGTTACAGCAAATATACCAGGCAAAGAGCATTTATCTGCATTGGAGATCCAAACAAATATATTCAAAATGTAATTTTGATAATATTAGATACCGGCTTTAATGCTTAATTTGAGAAGCCTTTTGGCAAACATTATCATCCAGATTATGGCTAATATCCCTCCAGGTGCAGCAATGATCATCGCAACATTTTTGATAGCCGGGGCAAAGGTTACAAGCACTATATATATAAATAGAAGGATACCTCCAATAATTCCCAGATATGCTGTTGCCTTGCTAAAAATCTGGCTTTTAAGCATTACAAAAGAAATAAGCAGCTCAGAAATCATGGTCAGTGCAAATCCCAAAAAAACACCGGGACTTCCGTGCGCACCTCTTGCAAGCATTGCTTCACCTGCAGCTGCAAGTAAGGTTTTTTGAGTTTCCGATGTTGCCGCAAGATATTTTTGGCTAAGCTCAAGCATCGGTAAAGCTGTATTATTTGTTATAAAGATTGCTGTTCCGGCAAGAAATAAAATCATTGCAAGCATCGAATAGGGTTTATTGGATATACTATTTGCAGCATAAAGCGCAAAAAAAACCGGAATCATGACAATAGCAATAATAATATTTAGCAGGTCAAGATTATATAGCCCAAGCCAATAATTATTATGGAATTGGGCAAATCTTTCAATTGCAGTTGTTGGTAACATAGATAAATTTCCACCCAATATAAAACCAATGGCAATGTCAGATATTGTACCGATTATTGCAATTATGGCAGCTATTCCACCCAGCAAATAAATGCTTTTCCATTGTTTCTTTGAGCTTAGACCATTTTCAAGCAGGCTTACATTTTGTTGAGGCATAATCTTTTCCTTTATTTTGTTTTGTATTTTGTTAATTTTGCTTAGTTTGAGGCTTTTCAAATTTCATCCTTTAAACAATTAGCCTCCCATTTCACCCAAAACTGTTAAAAAGTTTAACATTCTATAATGTATCTTCCAAGCAAAAATTGTATTAATACTGAATTAACCAAAAAACATATTTAGAAAAATTTGGAAAAAAATCAGGATAATTAACAGACTTTAAAAATTAAACTTGTGCAGCAAGATTATTTGACAAAGCGCTTTAGCATAATATATAATTTTGCTGAAGTGCTCTGCTATCCTAATATTTTTTTTAAAAATGGAAAAACAAAAAGTAAAAGTGACACTAAAGGATGTGGCCCAAAAAGCAAAAGTATCCATGGCTACAGCTTCCCAGGCAATAAACAATATCCATTCGGCGAGGATAAATAATAAAACAAGGGACAGGATCTTAAAAGCATCTCAAGAATTAGGATATCATGCCAACAGGATTGCGCAAAGTCTGGCTAATGGCAAGACAGGTATTATAGGACTTGCCATTTCAGGTTTTGTATCGCCTTTGTTTTCAACATCTTTCTTTTCAGAATTAATACGGGGAGTCGGGGTTGGTTTAGAAGAACATGGATATAATTTATTGCTTTTACCTCCAAAGAGAGAAACTGAACCTGATCAGCTATATAGAGAGACAATAGGGACCGGGTTATTAGACGGTATAATCCTTGAAGGTAATTTTATTAAAGATGAATTTGTGCTAAGGCTCGAAGAAGAAAATTTTCCTTATGTCTTGATAGGAAGAGAGTTAATTCAAAAAGAAGTAAATTATATAAAACTTGATTATTCCGGCGGTTCATCCCAGGCAGTAAAACATCTTATAAAATTAGGGCATAGCCGTATTGGTTTTATTGCAGGAACAAAAATTAAGACAATGACTAATATGGTGGAAAGGGAGACAGGGTATATCCACGAATTAAAAGAAAATGGAATAGATCCTGATTCAGACTTAATAGTCCGTTGTGATGATCTTTCATATGATAATGGCTATAAATCAATGCAGGAAATATTGAAAAGCCACACAAGGCCTACAGCAATTATTGCCGGACATGATTTACTTGCAATAGGCGCTATAAATGCAATAAAAGAAAATGGGCTTTGTGTACCTGAAGATATTGCAGTTATTGGTTTTGATGATATACCGGAATCATCAATAGTTGCTCCAAGGCTAACTACTATCAGGTTTCCTTTATTTGACTTGGGAAGGAACGGTGTATATATGCTCAATAAGGTATTAAATAAGAAGGATAAAAATGTCCGGGAGCATCAGGTTTTACCTACACAGTTGATAGTAAGGGAATCGTGCGGTGCATTTAAATAAATTCCTTGGAAATAATGATGTATTTAGATAAAAAGCACGTATGTTTTTAATAGTTTATAAATTCTAAAAAATGGAAAGGATCAGGAAATGGCAGAAAAGATTATAGAATCATACCAGGTAGGCAAAAGCGGCACTTACGGCGATATTTTATCTGAAAAAAAAGAAAAATCAAAACCGAAAGTGGGACTTCTTGCTTTTGGATATTTTGAATATTGGCGTATGTATGAAGGACTGGAAAAAGAAGTAGAATCGGACATGAATAAAATTGCAGAGAATATGAGTAAAAGTGATAAATATGAACTAATATATCCTGGTTTTATAGACACAGTTGATAAATCGGATAAAGCCGGACAAAAATTGAAAAATGAAGATATTGATCTTTTAATAATTACAGAAGGAACATATATGCCTGACTACCTGGTGTTGCAGGCAAGAAGATATTTGAGTTCCGTACCGGTGATAATATTGATAACCCAGAATAGAAGGACATTGAATAAAAAGGACCTGGTTTACAGGGATGTTGTGGGTACCAGCGGTTTTGTAGGCCTTAATCAGTTATGCGGGACATTTGCTAAAATGAATTGGGAAAGAGAAGTCGTAATCGGGCCACTGGATGATCCTAATATATATAAGGAATTAGAAGAATATGCAGTAGTTACAGGAATAAAGAAAAGACTGGAAAATCTAAAAGTGGGTGCCTATGGCCATCCTTTCAGAGGAATGTTTGATATTGAATATGACAAAACAAAATTATTTGGAAATATCGGACCCGAAACTGTCTATATTGAAGAGATGCAACTTAGAAGAGCAATGGATGAGGTTAAAAAAGAAGATATCGACAAACTTGTTAAAATAACAAAAGAGAGATTTAAAATTCAGGATGTTACTGAAGATACGATAAGAAGAGGCTGCAGGACTTTTATAGCATTGGAAAAATTGATAGAAGAGTTCAGGCTTGATGATCTTTCAATACTATCACAATGGAATATACAAATTGTTACAAATGATACTGCAGGCTACGCTGCATCTTTACTTGTTGAAAAGGGAGTAATGGTAGGTTGTGAAGGGGATGTGGCAACGGTGGTAATGATGGATGTTCTTAATCAATTATCCGGTATTTCTCCAATGTTTGGAGAATTCAGTTTGTATGACCTTAAAGAAAATTATGTAACTTTGGAACATCATGGAGACGGCGATCCTAATCTTGCGGAAAGTATGGATGATGTATATCTGACAAGTTGCCCGGAATTTTGGGGTACTGAAGAGGCACTGGCTTTTAATTATATAATGAAAAAAGGAAGAGTGACAGCATGCGGGCTGATAGATGATGCTTCCGGACAGAAAATGTTTATAGCCACAGGGGAATCCTTGGGGGGAGAATCTTTCCATTTGCATTCCCCGGTTGTTGCCTTTAAACCTGATATGCCAGTTCTCGATTTTTTAAAAATAATGGCGCAAAGTGGTTTTAGGCATCATGCCGTTGTAGTATTGGGTGACTATAAAGAGCATCTTATAAAGTTAGCAAAAATGCTGAATATAAGTACAGTGATTTTATAACTAAAAATAATTGCTATTGCTGGGGGGAAAGGGGTATTCATGGATGGTAACAATTTAAGAATAGGGTTACTTGTGACGTCTTACACTAAATATTTTGAAGTATGGCCAGACCTGAGAGATACACTGGAAGGATTGGTTCAAACCAAAATTATTAAAAACCTTAAGAAATATGGAGAAATATTTTACCCGGGTTTAGTGGATGATATTGGTCCTGCACAAAAAGCGGAGAAAGAATTTATTAAAAAAGATGTTGATGTGGTCCTAATCACTGAATTAGCTTATACAACCAGCAATATACCCCTTGCAGCAATTAAAAATATAAAAAAGCCAATAATAGTGCTGAGCACACAAGTAAAAGACAGAGTTAAGAATAAATTATCACTTAAAGAGCTGCTTTCAGGAAATTGCCTTGTTGGGACCGAAGAATTAACCGGTGCCATGAAAAGAATTAATTTAGATTTCAGTATTGTCTCAGGCCTGATGGACAAGGAATCAACCTACAAAGAGCTGGGCGAGCATTTTGATGCAATAAGAATAGTAAAAAAGATAAAAAATTCAAATATCGGCCTTTTTGGCAATATTTCTTTTCCTGGGATGATGGATTTTATGGTAGATGAGACATCGATACTAAGAAATTTTGGTATGTCTGTTGTTCATATAGATACTCCTGAAATTGCGCAAATCTACAAATCAGTAAGTAAAAAGGAAATCGAATTATTAAAAAATGATCTGACGGATAGTTATAAAAAAATATCTTTGGATGCCGAACAATTTAACAGTTCGGTAAGAATGGTAGTTACCTATAAAAAATTAATTGAAAAATATAATCTGGCCACTGTTGCTGTTTATTGCCAGCCTACCATGCAGGATCTGGATCTCGGCATAGCACCCTGTTTGGGTACTACAATATTAACTACTGAAGGCATACCATTTTCATGCGAGGGAGATATCGGCACTGCTATTGCTCTTTTAATAATGAAAGAGATTACAGGCGATTCTGTCTGTGCAGAACATTATATTCTGGATTATGAAAAAAATGCCATTTTGCTTGCACATGAAGGTAACGGAAACCTGAATTTTGTCAGGAGCAAAAATGATGTAGAAATAATGCCGCACCCGATGTGGAAAGGTTCTTGCGGTTATGGAGCAGTCGCTAAGTTCTCGTGCAGGGCAGGAAACAGTACCATTATTAATCTTTGCCCGGATAAAGACGACAAATGGAAAATGATCATATCTTTGGGAGAAATCATTTATGTTGATCCGATTATGGATCTGGGAATTCCCCAAGCCTGGTGGAAAATAGATATGGATCTGGATATTTTCATAAAGAGATGGTGTTCCGAGGGTCCATCGCACCATATAGCGCTGTCATATGGAGCAATTGAAAACATTCTTGTTAAGATCGGTTCTTTATTGAAACTGAATGTATCAGTCATCAAGTAGAAAAAAGAGTCCTAATTGAGACGCAAAATTTATTCTTAAGGGTATACGGAATATCAGTATCCGCTTTATCTTAAAACAGTAACTCTAAAAAGGAAAACATTGACATTATTATATAGATATATTTAAATATTATAATATATCTTTGAATATCCAAATAATGTAATAAATATAATAATATAGAAAGATAATAATGAGATTCAGGATAGAGGCTCGAACAGTAAAGAATATAAAGAACAACGAGGATAAATTTGGAAAAACGTAAATTTCTTACAGCTATTTTTCTAATAATGTTTTTTCTTTCTATGGTATTGATATCGGGATGCAAAAACAATATTAGCGGCAGTATTCCATCAACTGCTATAAGTGAAAGAGTGAGCACCACAAAACCTACCAGCTCAACCAAATCTTCTGATCTGGAAGTATCTGGCAGTGAAAGCGAGACTTATGCAAACGATTTTTCCCTTCTGGACTATAGAAATGAAAAAGTTTCACTTTCTGATTTTCAGGGTAAATTAGTCGTGTTAAATTTTTTTGGCACATGGTGCGTTCCTTGTAAAAGCGAAATACCTGATTTTGTTTCAGTCTATGAAGCATACAAAGATAAAAATGTTCAGTTTGTCGGTATTTCCGAAGGATCTGATAGTGAAACAGTGAAATCTTTTGCTATCGAATATAAAATCAATTATCCGGTATTAATAGATGGTACAATGGAAAATATTGCAGCCAAATGGGGTGTATCGGGTATCCCAACAACTTTTTTGTTAGGAACAGATGGGGAAGTCTTAGGCGGAAATGTCGGTCCGCTTACAGAAGATCAGTTAATTAAAGCCATTGAAGGAGCTAAATAAATGTTTGAAGTAAGCTTGGCATCAGCTTTTATTGCAGGAATATTATCATTTATTTCTCCATGCATATTACCTTTGGTTCCTGTTTATATAAGTTTTATGACAAATAAGGCAGTACTTAGAAACGAAAAAATAAAACTTTCAGACAGGTTGTTTGTTTTTTTAAACAGCATATTTTTTGTTCTGGGGTTTTCATTAATTTTTATAATTCTGGGATCTACTGCCACATTTCTTGGAAGGATCCTAAGGGATTATGCAAATATAATCGGCAGAGTCGGCGGGGGATTATTAATTTTGTTTGGTTTAAATTATATGGGTCTTTTCAAGCTTCCTTTTTTAAATTTTGAAAAAAAGTTTAATATTCCGGAATCAGCAAAATATAATTATCTTGGCTCATTTTTGATAGGAATAATATTTTCATTTGGCTGGGTACCATGTATTGGAATGATTCTTTCAGGAATACTTCTTCTTGCAAGCAAGCTTGATACATTGGCTAAAGGAATATATTTACTGTTAGCCTACTCTCTTGGTCTTGGTATTCCATTTATGCTGTTCAGTGTCTTTATTGGCTTGTTTTCAAAATTTTTCAAGAGAATTAATAAGTATATGAAAATAATCACCATTATTTCCGGCATCTTCCTTATAATACTCGGGATAGTATTTTTAACAGGCTCAATGACCAGATTAGTGGGTTTAATGTTAAAATACATGCCTTTTTTAGGAAAACTATCTTTGTAAGAAAATAATAAATTGGACAATTTATAAATAATTTTTAGTTTTATTTAAAAATTTATTGTTTCAGATTACTGGAGTTTAATTGAAGATAAAAATACTTGGAGGCGGATGTCCCAGATGCGACTTGACAATAAGAAATATCAACCATGCTCTGGACAATCTGGGGCTGATCGAAACAATTGAAAAAATTATAGATATTGATGAAATCGTGAAACTGGGATTAACATCCACACCTGCAGTTATTATCAATGACAAGATAGTATTTCATGGCAGAATACCCACCGTGGCTGAAATTGAAGATGAGCTTCGGAAAGAAATATAAGCCTATTATTTTGTTTAAATCCTGTGTGATTATCGGTCTTTTAAATTATCAAAACTAACAGGTTGAGCAATTAAATAATACTGTCTTTGCAAAAGAGAAGGTAGTTTGGGAGATTATATATTTAATAGAGCGCTGGCTTATTAATTATTTATCACAAAATAGTACTATATTTTTAGTAGTTGACTACTTAAAAAGTGGTACTATAATAGTATTATGATTAAGAGAAAGATTTTTTCCAGGCTTAAAGCACATTTATCATCTGAACAGATGACTATTCTTATTGGCCCAAGGCAGGTCGGTAAAACTTACTTAATGAATGAAATGAGAAAGGAACTTGAGTCTAGGGGTCAAAAATTCATTTGGTTAAATCTTGACAGCCAGGAAGATAATCGGCATATGTCTTCTCAGGCTGATTTACTCTCTTACGTTGAGCTGCAGGCTGGAAAAGAGAAGGCGACGGTTTTTATTGATGAAATCCAAAGGAAGGAAGATGCCGGGCTTTTTTTAAAAGGCATTTTTGATATGCAAACACCCTATAAATTTGTGATCTCCGGTTCCGGCAACCTTGAGCTTAAAGCAAAGATTACAGAATCGATGGCTGGAAGAAAACTGCTTTTTACAATTGACCCGATTAGTTTTGAAGAATTCGTCAATTTCAAAACAAACTACCAGTATGAAGACAGGCTTGATAAATTTTTTAAACTGGAAGAAGGCAAATCTGCTAGGCTTCTTTCAGAGTATATGGTATTTGGAGGATACCCCAGAGTTGTGCTTGAACAGACTGCTTTGGCAAAACAAAGTCAGATGCAGGAAATTTACCGAAGCTATATTGACAGGGATATACGCGACTTGCTGCATCTTGAAAAAATAGAGTCTTTTACTAATCTTTTAAAGATTATTGCTTCACAGATTGGCAGCCTTGTCAATGTAGCTGAGCTTGCTTCAACAGTGGGGATTGATGAGAAGACTATTCGGAATTATCTTTTTTATCTCGAGCAGACTTTTATTATAACTAAAGTTACGCCTTATTTCAGAAATAAAAGAAGCGAAATTATCAAATCGCCAATCTACTACTTTGTCGATATTGGTCTTCGCAACTGGTTTTTTGGGCTGTTTGGTTTGGCTGAAATACCTTTATCCTTAAGCGGCCATCTTTTTGAGAATATTGTTTTTAATACCCTGCGGAGCCAGACAGAGCTCTCACCAACTCAAATTCACTTCTGGCGAACAAAAGACCAGGCTGAAGTAGATTTTATACTGGAAAAAGGTCTTGAAGTAATTCCCATTGAGACAAAACATACCAAGCTTTTAAAAATTGAAATACCCCGCTCATTTAGAAGTTTTCTTGCAAAATACCATCCTTCAAAAGGTTATGTGGTTCATGTTGGAAACAAAGCAGATAAAGCAACAATAGATTCCGCAGAAATTGAACTTTTGCCTTACTACGAACTTCTTTTTCAAAAGATATCTGGAATTATCTAAAGAACTTCTTAAAATATTTCTTATTTTATCTGGCAGTTTCACCTTCTTCAAAACCACCACCAAATGTCTTGACAGATATAAAAATGATTAAAATATATATATTGACATATTACTATATATAAATATAATTTAATAAAATGTTGTTTAATTTAATAATTCAAATAATTTTTTTTAGTAAGTATTTTTTTATAAAAACACTACTTTTAAAGGAAAGGTAAAAAATGGCTCAGGAAGAATCAGTTATAAAAAAATTATCTTTTTTAGATCGTTTCCTTACTTTATGGATATTTATTGCAATGGCAGCCGGAGTAGCAATAGGCTATTTTTATCCCAATATTTCCAACATATCAACAACATTATCAGTAGGAACAACCAATATTCCAATAGCAATCGGCCTTATTTTAATGATGTATCCACCCCTGGCAAAAGTAAAGTATGATGAGCTGGGGAAAGTATTTCGCAATTGGAAAGTATTATTGCTGTCACTGGTTCAAAACTGGATAATAGGACCCATGCTTATGTTTTTTTTGGCTATCGTTTTTTTAAGAGGCTATCCCGAGTATATGGTCGGCCTTATCATGATAGGACTTGCAAGATGCATAGCGATGGTAATTGTGTGGAATGAATGCGCAAAGGGAGATACAGAATATGCGGCAGGCCTTGTAGCATTCAACTCAATTTTTCAGGTGGTTGCGTATTCAGCTTATGCATATATATTTATAACGGTTTTACCAAAATATTTTGGTTTAAAAGGAGCAGTAGTCAATATTTCCATTTGGGAGGTAGCAAAGAGTGTTCTTATCTATCTGGGTATTCCATTTTTTGCCGGGATGATAACTCGTTTTGTACTTGTAAAACTTAAAGGTAAAGAATGGTACGAAAAAAAGTTTATTCCTAGAATTAGCCCTATTACTTTGATTGCTTTACTATTTACAATAGTAGTTATGTTTTCACTTAAGGGTGAATATATTGTAAAGATTCCTCTTGATGTAGTAAGGATTGCAATACCTCTTCTTATATATTTTCTTATAATGTTTTTTGTTTCATTTTTTATGGGCAAAGCCATAAAAGCAAAATATGCGCAGGTGGCAACACTTGGTTTTACAGCAGCAAGCAATAACTTCGAGCTTGCAATAGCTGTATCGGTTGCAGTTTTTGGAATAAATTCGGGGGTGGCATTTGCAGCAGTAATCGGGCCGCTTGTGGAGGTTCCCGTTCTGATAGGTCTGGTAAATGTTGCACTTTACTTTAAAAAACATCTTTTTAAAGAAACTGGGAATGAATGCAATTAATTTTTATAAAAATGACTTTATCTTTAAATTGAGTACAATAATATTTAAGAATTTCAGTTTCTATGATTAGTTAATATAAAATCAGGAGAATGAAAAATAACTAAGATGAAAGAAGACAAATTAAAAAAAATAACAAAGATATTAAAAGCACTTTCTGATGAAAGCAGGGTAAGAATAATTAACCTGCTTCAAGCTAAAATGGGAGTGTGCGTATGCGAAATAACAGAAATTATCAATCTGTCCCAGCCAACAATATCATCTCATTTAAAAAAACTGGAAGAAGCTGGGATCATTATCTTCAGAAAAGACGGCTTATGGGTCAATTATTATTTAAACGACCGGATGGATCCTGAAATCAGGGAGCTGGTAGACCTGGTTGTCAAGGTTATAAAAAATGATCCGGATACCGTCAAGGATTTGCAGAAGGTAAAAAATGCAGACAGGATGCTTATCTGTTGTAAAAATAAAGGAGAGTAAATGGACTACAGGGAATATATATACGATAAGTTTATTTTTAAAGTAAGAAAAGGTATTTATTATCATAAAGACGGATGCTGGGCAGAAATTGATGGCAATGTCGCCACTATCGGTGTTACGGATTTTTTTCAGACACTAAATGGAGATGTTGCAAATGTCAGCCTGTTTGGGGATGGAGTAAACATAAATCAGGATGAGGCCTTTGGTGATATAGAAACCATGAAAGTCTCGGTTGAGCTCATTTCACCTGTTTTTGGGAAAATAGCAAAGCATAATGATAAGACAATTGACATGCCAGAGCTGGTTAACTCAGATCCTTACGGTGATGGCTGGCTGATTAAAGCAGAAGTTAAAAATTTTGAAAGCGCGCAAACAAATTTAATGGATAGTGACAAGTATTTTGATTATATGAAAGCCAGGGTAGATGAAGAAGGGAAGGGGCTGGGGAAAGAATAATGACCGGCAAAAAAGTAGTAGTGATTCCATGCAGCGGCATAGGAAAACCTATAGGCACTGTGTCAAGAGAAACTGCTAATGAGGTTATGAGGCTTAGGCCTGATGCTGCAGATACTGTCTGTCTTGCCTCCCTGACATCAGGAGACGAAGAGGCTATTAAAAAAGTAAAAAATAATCATGTTATTACTTTGGATGGTTGTGCAAAGCATTGCGCAGAGAAGAATACCCAGGCTTGTGGGAAGGAACCTGATAAAAGTTACATGATACTTAAGTTTGCAGCCCAAAACCCTGACAAAAAACCTGAAGGCATAGCAGATATAGGAAAAGACGGCCGGGAACTGGTAAAGACAATATCTAAAAAAATTATAAGTGATATTGATGAAATAATACAAAATGAAAAAAATAGGGTGTGAGACTAAATATGGAAGAAGATGAAAAAAAGTTAAGCAAAATAGGGATAGTCTCATGCAGCGGTGAAGACCTGCCGGAGGGCACCATTTCAAGGCTGGCAACACTTGAGGTTTTGCATCACAAAAAACCATTTGATACGACAACCATATGCCTTCCCCTGTATATTGCCGGTGGAGAGGGTGACAGGATGTTTGCAAAAAATCATCCGACTATAACTGTTGACGGGTGTGAAAAGCTTTGTGCAAAAAAAGCGACGGAAAAATACTCCGGGAAAGTCACTCATTCTATAAATGTAAGGGATTTTATTAAAAATGCGGCAGAAATAAAAAATAAAAGCAATTTAAATGATAGTGAAAAAAAATTAGTGTCAGAAGTTGCAGACGTAATTTCTTTAAAAGTGGATGAGATTTTAAAAGAAAATAATAAATAATTTTTTTAAATTAAAGGACTAATTGTTATGGCAATATATACATATAAAAACAGCACAGAATGGCTTGGTGAACATAAAGGGCATGTTAAAATGGAAAACGGGGTTGAACTTGATTTTTCAGCACCTCCTTCCATGCATGGACTTCCAAATGTCTTGACACCCGAAGATTTGTTTATGGCAGCGGTAAATACATGTTATTTTATGATGTTTATCTGGGCATGTGAACGGTTTAAAATAAACCTGGTTTCAGTGACAATTGAAGCAATCGGAAAAGTGGTTGAAAATATTGACAAGACTTCAATATTTACCGAAGTCTTGCTTAAAATGAAGATAAAAGCAAAAGATACAACAGAGGAAAGAATAAAAAGTGCAATAAAGTCGGCAAGGAAGTACAGCCTTGTTGCGGAGTCAATTAAAGCAGAGCTTAAGATTGAACCAGAGATAGAAATATGCCGCGGGGACTTATGATATACCATTTTGAATATTTAAAATAAAAAATTTAAAAAGTAAAATATTAAGGATATATTATGGTAAAAGCAAAAGTAGAGCCGGGAGTTTGTGGATTTACTGCTGATATTGAAGCAGAGTTAAGAGATTATCAATTTGTAACTTTGAAAGTTAACTCAGAATGTGAAAACATAAAAAAAATTTCAGAGCTTTTAAAAGAGTTAGATGCGTATAATGAGATCAAAGAGGGTTTCAATGGAGAGTTTTATAAAATTGTCCGCGAAAACCTTAAGGGTTGTTGTGCAGGATGTGCTGTCCCTATAGGTATGTTTAAATCAATGCAGGTTGCAGCAAGTGTTGCTCTTCCCAGGGATGTATCAATTAACATTGAAAAATAAAAACACTTGCAAAGAAAAGTACTCTTTCAAACCCAGCTTGCTCCTGCTAAAATAATAAAGGCATTTGAATTGTGGGGATGTAGTTCAGTGGGAGAACGCTTGTCTGGCAGACAAGAGGTCGGCGGTCCAACTCCGCTCATCTCCACCAATTAATTTCATAGGGATTTATTTTACCATTATTCAAGGTTGCGCCAGCAGATCACAAATTACTTCAAATTTACAGCTTCTTTGTAATAAAAAAAATAAAAAAATCTTATTGACTCTCCCGTAAGGGTAAAGGTCAAGATGTGTTTAAATCAAATGTGCACAGGAGATTAAATGCTTAGCATAGGAATGTTTTCGAAAATAAATAAGGTAACCGTAAGGAGAGTTATTTGATGCTGATTTTAATAATGTCTTTATTATTAAAAAAATTGGGCTGATACATTAATATTAATTCAGGATCATTTTTTGTCTCTTCAAATACGACTGTTCCCTCAACTTCAGCACCTGTTACCAATTCACCGGCTTCCAATGCCGTATAGCTTTCAATCGTATTGTTTATCTGTCCTTTACTATTTTGCATTTTAAAATCAAGTGGTTTATAGGTAATTTTACTTCCCGTTTGATTTATAATTTTTACATTAACAATAATATACTCCATCCCTTCTTTGGATTTTTCCAAATTATCACCCAAAGATTTTTCAAATTTTGTAACAATAATAGTTGCTCCTTTAAAATCAATTAAATCCCCAACAGTGAAGACATAGGCGCTTTTAATAGTAGAGGTAGTTGCTTCATAAGAAGTTGAAGTTTCTGCTGCTATTGTTTTTGGGACATGGGTTGATTCAGTTAATATAGTAGTTATACCTATATTGGTAGCATCGGTATTGGTGTTCCGGGTGGGAAATCCAAAAAAAGCAAATATTAATGCAAATAAAATTGCAGCGCCTAACAGGATTATTAAGATAATCAATAAAGGTTTTTTACTATAGGGAGTCTGAGAATTTTTATTTGAAAAAACCGGATGCATCATTCCTCCCCTTAATTCCTGGAATTCTACTTTAGGATAAGGCGAGTTGCAATATGGGCAAATTACTGCTTCCCATTTTATTAATTTGCCGCAATTAGGGCAACTTTTATATATTTCATCATCCTGATTATCTAAATTTTCTGTCAAAGCATTATCTATTATTTTATTAGTATTATAAAAACATTAAAATTATTATAAACATATTAGTAATAGATGCAATAAATTTTAAAAATCTGATTGTTTGCTAATGCAGATTAATTATTTGGATAGAAGTGCAAAATTTTTTATTTTTGAATTTGTTTGTCTCAATTTATATTCAAAGTTTTTATTTTCAGTTAAAATTACAGCATATATAATAAAAAAGGAAGCCAATGGAACATAAATTTAATCCAGAAAATAAAAAAAGATTATCTGGCGAACTTAGAAAGAAAATTCTTCCGGCCAGCAGGACATTAAAAGGTGCTGGCCTGAAAACAGGAATGACTATAGCTGATGTCGGTTGCGGTAATGGCTATTTTACTTTTAATGCTTCGAAAATAGTTGGCAGCAAAGGAAGGGTTTTTGCACTTGATATTTCTTCGGAAATGCTTGAAGACATAATATCCATAGTGAAGGAAAAAGATATAACAAATATTGAAGCCATCAAAACTGAAGAAAATAATTTAAAAATTGACAAAGAATCAGTTGATATTGCGTTTAGCTGCAATGTTGTCCATGAAACAAGAGATCCGGGCTTATTTTTAATAGAGATAAAGAGGATTCTTAAGAATCAGGGCAGGATAGCAATAATTGATTGGGAAAAAATAGACAGTGATTTTGGTCCGCCAAAAGAGCATCGTATTGATAAAAGTATGTTAATGGGCCAGCTAAAAGATATAGGCTTTAAATATATAAAAACAAAAAGCTTAAATAAAGACCTTTACAGGATTACTGCCATAAAAAAATAGTGACGTGGAACACAGAACAAGTAGTGTTTGATGCTATTATTCTTTCCGGTGATATAATAAAAGGATAGTAATTGAATAATAGTTTAAATAAAGATGTATTTCTCTAAGATTTTTTAAATAAATTTACTTTTTCATAATTTTAATTAATTTTTAAAATCTTAGTTTTACTTTCCGGGGGCGGCGGTGAAAGTAAAAACTGAATTAAAAATATTTCAATCTTCTCTGTTTGTAAGTATTTTATTTATACTGCTTATAACGCTTATTTTTACAATCATTTCCTGTAAAACAAGCGACACTTCAGAAAATACAAGTAAAGTTCAGTATTCATCAGGCGATAAAACCGAAAAAAGTATTTTAGAAGATGATGCCGGTGACAATCAAAATAATTCAACAAAATCTGTAAAAAAAGAAAATTGGGGTCCGCTGGATCTTCATTCAGGCAATATTGAAGGTCTCCATATTCAGGACAACATAGGAATTGGCTCTATTTTATATGATGGCGGAGGGAGTCGTGCGGGAACCTCCTTTGTTTATGCAATAGACATATCAGACGGAAGAATCATCGGGACAATCAGCATCCCTGGTTTAATTTATGCAATTGACATATGTGAAAGATTCGCCTTCATCTGGGTCGAAGATGTCATTAATATTTATGACTTAAAAAAAGGCTTTGAATTTAAAGAGAGTCTATCCGCCAGGCGGACCAGTAATTTTGGTAATTATTTTTTCATAGAAGATCCTGATTCCCCGGATTATTTAATTGATAAAAGGACTCTAAAAAGAAAAGATTTAAAATTGCCTGATGATGATTATGTTTTTGCTCTTTTTTATCCTGACTGCCTTGTCGGAGATCCATATATATTTGATGATGGCAGGCAGGGTGACCCTGTGATATTTGATATCGAGAAAGGAAGAATA
>Ga0247841_10007922_pt1 | contig 15530 bp, 16 predicted proteins | sample LaCruzMarch2015__2_FD_192410 | JGI IMG/M metagenome (GOLD analysis project Ga0247841, IMG submission 192410) | Freshwater microbial communities from meromictic Lake La Cruz, Castile-La Mancha, Spain - LaCruzMarch2015_18m | ecosystem: Environmental > Aquatic > Freshwater > Lake | place: Spain...
TGCACGCGTGAGCGTTCATGTGCATTTTATAGGAAAAAATATGGGAAAAAGGGGTGCCGGAATAATCAGTGGGATTTTCCACCTTTTGCATGTTTTGCACCCTTGGCTGGTTCCGCACCTTTTGCGGCATCAGCACCCTTGGCTGGTTCCGCACCTTTTGCAGCATCAGCACCCTTGTGAGCACCTTTCCCGGTTTCAGCACCTTTATGAGCGCCGCGTCCTGCCTCGGCTCCCTTTGCGGCAGGTTCAGCTGCAATCTCTGCTTCAGCAACCGGCTTTACCACTTCTTCAATCTTATCCCCTGCGAACTTTGGTACTGCAACGATCCTGCCGCTCACCTTAATCGTGTGAACCTTCAGGTGAGATGGTGATGGGAGCTTGTGGGAACCATTTCTCATCGCTGCCTTGACCTTGTCAAGGTATTGAGGGGTGGAAAAAACTGATAAGATTGCCTGACCTGCCTCAACCCGTGCGGCAGTACCGACTGCCTTGCCAAATGAAAGCCGCATACCTTCAGAAACACGGTCTGCACCGGCGCCGGTAGCTTGCTTGTTTTCACGGAGGACGTGGTGTGGGAAGACACGAACTTTGAAATGGAAATTCATCCTGCCAACCTCTTTGAGGAGCTTTCGGTTAATCGAGATGCGGCACGCCTCAAGCGCACTGTGTCTGATCTGACATGCCTCTTCAACAATCAGATCAACTTCAGTTGGGAACTCCTGAGAGAGGTTTCCCATCTCAAACTGCACAATCTTACTTCCAGGAACCCCACCCATATACTCACGCCGTGTATAGGCTTTCTTTGAAATGTTCCTGTACATCTTTCCCGGTTTTCTTACCATCGTGTCTTACTCCTATAAAATACTAGTAAAAGCGGGCACAAAAATCCATAAATTGTCTGATAATCGTGCCGGTACGCTTCATAAACTGCTTTAATAAAATGGAGATGTGGTGTATTAAACCTTACTGGAGTGAACACTTCTGGTTGATAAGGTCGAGGACATGGCGCCTCACTTTTGCAAACTCTACGCTGGTACGGTCGCGGGGACGCACTTGATCGATATGGATGATCTCGCACACGCGACCGGGTCGCGGAGTAAGCACCACAATACGGTCAGCAAGAAAGACCGCTTCATCAACACTGTGGGTGACAAACAGGATCGTCTTTTTAGTTTTTTGCCAAATATCCAGGAGCTCATTCTGCAGCATGTTGCGCGTCTGGGCATCGAGTGCACCAAATGGTTCATCCATCAGGAGCACCGTGGGTTCAACAGCGAGTGCCCGCACCACAGCAACCCGCTGCCGCATGCCCCCGGAGAGCTCGTGCGGGTAACTGTTGCCAAACTCTGAAAGACCGGCGAGAGTGATATATTTCTTCACAATCGAATCCCGTTTTTCTTTTGGCACATCATGCAGCTCCAGTCCGAATGCAATATTCTCGTTTACCGTGCGCCACGGGTACAGGGAATAATCCTGGAAGATCATTCCTAATTTCTGGTTGGGGCGATCGATTAAGGTAGTATCAATTTTCACGGTACCAGATGTCGGGTGCTCAAGCCCAGCGACGATGCGAAGGAGTGTTGTCTTTCCGCATCCGCTCGGTCCGAGGATGCAGACGAATTCCTCATCTTTTACTTCAAGGTTAATATCGATAAGCGATTCGACAGTTTCCTGCCCGTTTTTAGAAAACTGTTTTGCGAGGTGATCCACATTCAGGGTCATCGCTCTAGCTCCCTCCATGCAAACAAACGCCGGTCAACCATCTTGAACAGGTAGTCAAAACCGACACCAATAATCCCGATGACGATCATACCGGCAATGATCACCGGCACCTGACCCCAGTTATAGGATGACATGATCAGGTACCCAAGCCCGGAATTTGTACCCGGCATCATCTCTGCGGCAACCACACACATCCATGCGATGCCAAAACCGACCCGAAGACCGGTCCAGATGGTGGGTGCTGCGCCCGGAAGGATGACCCGTGACAGGATCTGATGCTCTTTAGCCCCGAGGATCTCTGCTGTCTCAATCCACGTTTTTTTAACCCCTTTCACTCCATCAAGTGTGTTTAGCAGGATGGGGAAAAATGCACCCATTCCGATGATAAAGACCATGGACACAAGACCGATCTTAAACCACGCAAGGGCAAGCGGCACCCAGGCAAGTGGCGGGATGGGGCGAAGCAGTTGCATGACTGAATCAAATAATTCGTGAACAATTTCGGACCGCCCCATCCATATTCCAAGAGGGATTGCAATCACCGCTGCAACAAGAAAACCCGCAATCACACGCTCAAGGCTGATGATCGCATTGTCAACGAGGTTGCCGTTCCCAAGAATGTCCGCGGTGGGATTGAGGAGAACTGCAAACACAGATTGGAGGCTGGGAAGGATAAACTGGTTGTTTAAAACGATGGCGAGAACCTCCCATGCAACAATGATTGCTACGGGAAGCAGGATCTTCAGAAATGATCGCCGCTGGACAGATGCAAGTTTCAAAAAAATGCGATTCATGGAGCAGTTGTCCCTGTATAGTTGTACCTATGCTGTGTGAAAAAGATGTATGGAGATTTATCGAACTATCCGGTTTTAGGATGTCTCCTTAAACGTGATACCGCTGTCCTTCAATGCATACTGGAGCATGACATCCTGGATCGATCCCTTGCCAGGAGCTGCGATCTTTAACGGTTTCCCCTCAAGAGACCGCTGTTGTGCCCAGGCAATAAAACTCTTCCAGTCTGAAACTGGAGCGTTCGCATCGACCACGAGCCCTGAACCTTCGGTATTGACCGGATTGATGATTTTTACCGGTATCCCTTTGTCGATTGCAGCAATTGTTGGAGGTACACCGACATACCCCATCTGGACGACATCGGTTGCTGCCATCTGCATTACCTGTGGACCTGCATCTCCGCCAACCAGCTTGATCTCTGCAACCGGTACCCCATTGACAATCAGATCAGCTATTTCAGGGCGCGTCTGGGTTGCATCACGCGGTTTTAACGCGACACCATAGGTATCGTTAAAGTACTGCCATTTTTTGAGCGCGATATGGAGCGCAGCAGAATGCATATCCCCATTCAGGTACCCTATAGTAATCTGCTTTGAAGCCTTTGGAGGGGTCTTGATCGCACCGCTGGCAATCTGCTGTTTTGCATTTTGGTATGGACCGAATGCAAAGAGCCGGGCATCCAGTTGATCTGCCGTTGCATTCTTCAATTTATCAGTCACGTAACCGAGCTGGATCTGGGTATTGACGAATCTCTTTGTCCCGTTAACCCAGTCCGGAGAGGGTTCATTTGTGTACCTGACTGTCGGGAATGCGTCATTAAGAACATTTACCGATGAGACGGTCACGTTGCCATAGGTGAAGTTCCCTTTCCCGACAAGGAAGTCAGCTTCGAGTTCAGCAGCCTCTGCAGGATGCTCATTGATGTACCTGCTTGATACCTGCGTGAGTGCACTCACTGCAGTAACCAGATCAGGGTTCTGGGTAAGAACATCATCACGGGCAAAGAGAATACAGCACGGATGATTGACGTTGCTGTTGTCTGGGGGAAGCTGTCCCGAGTAAGCAACAACCTTCCCAATCAGGCTTTCGCTGCCGATGGAGACGAACGGTTGCCATGCGATATAGCCGTCGATCTGGTGTGTTGCAAGGAGCATCGGCATGGGTCCAACACCTTTGCTGTACAGGATTCCTACAGTAGAATTTGTCGTCTGTGCAGGCTGCGTGCAACCGGCTGTCATCAGTACGAGTGCAATGGCGACAAGCGCAATTACGGTCAGGTTCATCATTTTCATGCCTGAAATGTTGTATTGGCACTATAAAAAATATATTATCTGGACACTTTTACTCTATTGTTGTCTAAAATAATCACTAATAATTTTACTTTTGGGTAAGTAATAAAACAGTATTGTCCATATGGTGCAAATCAGCGTTGTAAATTTCATGGACAGAATGAGGAAATTTTTTAAAAAACAAACCCAATTGTATCTATGATATGACACAGATCGATCCAATCGACCGGATCATGCGCGCCGCGCTCATCTCAGATGAGGAGTTTGTCGCAACCCTCAACAATCTCCTTAAAAACGAACTTCGCATCAGCGTGAGGGAATTATCTGAGAAATGTGGGATTGCCCAGAGCTCGCTTTACAAGATCCTGCACGGTAAACGATCACCCAATCTTTCAACATTGCGTGCGATTATCCGAGCCTTGCGCCAGTTCTACCATATCGGAGAAGAGAACTTCATCGGGCTGATCGCCGCACGCCCGGTCCTTGAAAGCGTCGAGGAACGTGTGGCGGATATTGACGGTCATCATATGCGGGTGCGGGAGTATCCCGTGCACACAATGGAAGATGCGATCGTTGCCGCAGTGCGAGCGGAACGCGAAGGGGCGATCGCGATCGTATGTGCTCCGATTGTATCAAGCATCATCGAACAGCTCGTGCATGTACCGGTGGCAACCATCATTCCGCGTGAATCCGTACAGCGAGCAATCGAACTCGCCGCACGGAAGGCGTGGATTTAATCATGGCGCAACCAATAACTAAACGATTATAAACTAAGGGTGAACGTATGCGAACTGACGTTGTAAGGCTGGGTCGCCTTTCAGGTGAGAGAACTGTGGATATGATGCATTTTCTCTCATCGATGCGTGCAGACCGCTGTATTGCCGATGCAGATATCCTTGTCGATATTGCCCATGTGCTGATGCTCGATAAACAGAAGATCATCAAACGCGATATCACAAACCAGCTCCTGAGCGCATTGCTCGAAATTTATGACGATGGGATCCCGGAAGAAGTGTTTGACGACCAGTTAGAGGATGTTCATGCAGGGATTGAATTGCTTCTCATAGAAGCACTGGGTGCGGAAGTCGGGGGTCGCATGCATATGGGACGGTCTCGCAACGATGAAGTCGTAACCTGCATCCGGATCAAGCTGCGCGAAGACCTGCTCAAACAGATGGCAGCCCTGTTAAAAGTAAGAGAAGTTCTTATTGCCCTCGCAGAAAAACATCAAGAGACAGTGATGCCCGGATTCACCCACATGCAGCACGCCCAGCCCACAACCCTCGCCCACCACCTCCTCGCTTATGAACAGGCGTTCTCACGGGACTTTGACCGGCTCCGGGACGCGTATGCCCGTGTAAACCAGTCCCCCCTTGGCGCAGCGGCGTTTGCATCTACCGGTTACCCAATCAACCGCGAGCTCACGGCACGCCTGCTCGGGTTCGACGGGCTGGTCACAAATACCATGGATGCTGTCGCAACCCGTGACTTTGCACTCGAAACCCTTGCCGATCTCACGATTCTTATGACAAACGTGAGCAGGCTCTGCGAGGAACTGGTCATCTGGAGCACTTCCTTTGTTAAATTTGTAACCCTCGATGATGCATTCTGTTCGACATCATCCATCATGCCGCAAAAAAAGAACCCCGACACGGCAGAGATCATGCGGGCGAAGACCGGCTCGGTCTTTGGGGCATTCACCGGGGCAATCCTGACCGTTAAAGGGCTGCCGATGAGTTACAACCGGGACCTCCAGGAACTCACACCCAATCTCTGGCGAGGGATGCGGGATGTAAAGGAGAGCCTGCGCCTCCTCATCGAAATGCTCGCGAGCGCAACGTTTGATACTGCACGGCTAAAAGAGGAGGCAGGAAAGGGTTTTTCCACGGCAACCGAACTCGCCGATACACTTGTCAGAAACTATGGACTCCCGTTCCGTACTGCCCACAACATTGTGGGACGGGCGGTACAGAAGGAGAGTCTTTCACTTGCAACGCTCGAAGAGGCAGCACTGGATCTTGGCGTCGGCGTCTCGCTTGTGGGTAATGGACTTACCCAGCAGCAGATTGATGACGCCCTTGACGTGAACTACTCGATTGCGCTCCGGAAAGCTCCTGGGGGTCCGGCACCGTTTGCGACAAAGATTGCCATTGCAGAACGCAAAAAGCAACTCGATGCAGACTCATCGCTCATCGACGAGCGGTTAGTAAAACTCTCGAAAGCAAAAGAGGAACTGATTGGCGAGGCACGGAGGCTGGTAGCATAATCGCGCAGTTCACATCCGGAGATCTGGTTACCTGCACATATGGCGGGAAGAGCCGGAACGGTACTTACATTACCGAGCGTGACGGCATGGCAGTTGTCAAGCTTGACAGCGGATACAACATCGGGGTTGTTGCTGATTGTTGCACCTTCGTTTCCCACGCAGCAGCAGCAACTCCCCGATCACTACCGGTCCGCCAGGACCCAGCACTTCCTGAACTTTCCATCATCTCGACAGGTGGCACCATCGCGAGCCGGATCGATTACCGTACCGGCGCGGTGACGAGCCAGTTCGATGCAAATGACATCCTGATTGCAATCCCGGCACTCGCTGAGATCGCACGATATCGCACAAAACAGGTGTGCACAATCCTCTCGGAGAATATGACGCCGGTAATCTGGCAGGAACTCGCCCGTGCAGTATATGATGAGATAAAAAGTGGGGTTGAAGGTGTCATCATCACGCACGGCACTGATACGATGGCATACAGTGCCGCAGCATTGAGTTTCATGATTGACACGCCGGTGCCAATTGTTTTTGTTGGTTCGCAGCGATCCGCTGACCGCCCCTCGAGTGACAACGCGATGAACGCCATCTGTGCGGCAAGCGCAGCGAGAAGTGATCTTGGTGAAGTGGCGGTTGTAATGCACAGGACGACAAATGACGATTGTTGTGCTATCCATCGCGGAACCCGGGTAAGGAAGATGCACACCTCAAAGAGGGCGGCATTCCAGAGTATCGGGATTGATCCGATTGGTACCGTTGAATATGGTTCCCGTAATGTAACGCTTGGAAAGCATGCCGTGCGTCGCGGGACGTATAAACCCGCCCTTCACGAAGCTCTTGAGGAGCGCTGCGGGCTCGTCCAGTTCTATCCGGGGATGCCCCCGGAACTGCTCGCAACGTATGAAGGATACAAAGGGCTCGTGCTATCCGGCACCGGTCTTGGGCATGTCAGCACTGCACTGATCCCGCAGGTGCGAAAACTAATCGATGGCGGGACGCTCGTCGTCATGACCTCCCAATGTATGCACGGCAGGGTGTGCGATCGTGTGTATGATACGGGACGCGACCTTCTTGCATCCGGGGTCATTGAAGGCGGGGATATGCTCCCAGAAGTGGCACTCGTCAAGATGATGTGGGTGCTGGGTAACGAACACTCACGAGAGAGGGCATCTGCCCTGATGTCAGCAGCACTCAAAGGTGAGTGCATGCGGAGGAGCACCCATGGACTATAAAAAAGCCGGACTCGTCGCGGGAATTGAGATCCACCAGCAGCTGAACACAAAAGAGAAACTGTTCTGCCACTGTCCAACCATACTCCGCGATACTGCAGAACACACTGGGGAGTTCCACCGCTACCTCCGCGCAACGGAAAGCGAGATGGGTGAGATAGACCGGGCAGCGCAGGAGGAGATGAAGCGCGACCGTGAGTTCTGTTATTACACCTACGATACCACCTGCCTTGTTGAGAATGATGAGGAACCGCCGGCTCCCTTAAACGAAGAGGCTTTTAGTGTCTGCCTCACGATCGCAAAGATGTTTTCCATGACGCCAATCCCTCAGGTGCACACAATGCGCAAACTCGTCATTGATGGATCGAACACGAGCGGGTTCCAGCGCACGGCACTTGTTGCGGTGAATGGGAATCTCCCCAATGGAGGGCAGATCGAAACCCTCTGCCTTGAAGAGGAGGCTGCACAGCGGGTGAAAGATGAGACCTTTTCCCTTGATCGCCTGGGCATTCCACTCGTCGAGATCACCACCTCGCCCTGTATGCATACACCGGAAGAAGTGCAGCAGGGAGCGGAGTATATCGGCATGGTCCTGCGCTCAACCGGGAACGTGAAACGCGGGATTGGAACAATCCGGCAGGATGTCAACATCTCAATTACCGGGGGTGCTCGCGTAGAGATCAAGGGGGTCCAGGAGCTTGACCTGATAGCCGAGGTGGTCCGGCGCGAAGTTCAGAGGCAACAGCAACTCCTCGCGATCCGAAACGAACTAAAAGATCGGGGTGCATCCGTTGATCCGACCGCTATACAGGATGTCACAGGTCTGTTCCGGCAGACCGCATCTACGATCTTAAAAAAGGCAAAAAAGATCTATGCACTTAAACTTCCGGGTTTCGCCACGCTGGTCGGCAGGGAGATACAACCGGACCGTCGGCTCGGGAGTGAAATTTCCGACTATGCAAAGAAATGCGGGGTCGGCGGGATCTTTCATACGGATGAACTACCGGCATATGGTATCACTGCGGAAGAGGTAACTGCCCTGCAGCAGCATATGAGCGCAGCCGATAAGGATTGCGTTATCATTGTTGCCGGTGCCACAGAAAAGCAGGCAACCTGCGCGTGTAACCAGGTTATCCTCCGTACAAAGCTCGCACTTTCGGATCATCCCGTGCCGGAAGAGACAAGAAAGATGCTGGAGAGCGGGAGCACCGCGTACATGCGCCCGCTTCCCGGCGCAGCACGCATGTACCCGGAGACCGATGTTCTTCCGGTCCGCATCAACGAAGCACGGTGGAATGCCGTTGCTGCTCCGGAACTGTTGACCGTCAAAGCGGAGAGGTATGTGCAGGATTATGGGATCGATCGCCCCTATGCGTTACAGTTGGCTGCGTCAGAAAAACTGCTGTTATTCCAGCGTGCGGTAAAAGAGGGGATCAGACCAAAACTTGCTGCCTTCAACATACTCTCCATCTCAACCGAACTTCGCAGGGAAGGTGTTGAGATCAAAAATATCTCTGATGATGATTATCTTACCGTCTGGCATGCGGTAGAGAATGGCAGGGTAGCAAAAGAGGCAACTCCGGATCTCTGGCGAAGTATCGCATCGGGTATCAGCGTCGAGCAAGCGATCGAGAAACTCGCACCTGCCATGTCGCACAAAGAACTTGAATCGATAATAAAAAAAATCATAAACGACCGCGTCGAATTTATCGCACAAAAGAAAAAAGCTGCACTTGGACCACTTATGGGCATCGTAATGGCAGAGGTCCGGGGATCAGTTGATGGTAAAGTGGTGAGTGAAATCTTAAAACGGGAACTCGACCGGGCAATTGCCGGGACACCCCTGTAATTTTTTTATGCTATTCCTGCTTCTTCCTTACTTACAGGCGCGAACATTTATGAGTGGGGGGGCAGAATTAGATAAGGAGTTTATTATGGGCAAAACAGGCACAACCATCTGGGCACAGATAAAAGGTGTAAAGGGACAGATCCGTCTCGTCCCAAAAAAAGAGGGAGAACTTAAGTCCCCGGGTCCGAACCAGCGGTTCAGATCAAGCGTGAACTTAAAAAAAATTGATCAGGCTAATGAAGAGATGAGAGGGAAAGGTCGTGGCGGCGGCAAAGGTGGCGCCCGACGCGGCGGCAAACGCGGTGGAGATAGATCCGGAGGATCCGGTATGAATGAATCCACTGCTAGCCCGCTCATCCGCAGGCGCATGCGCCGTGCAAAAGTGTCCGCGCTCGGGGCGAAGGCAAAGTCCGCACGGTAATTTCCCAGTTTAAGACAAGCGCCCGTGATGGCAGGGGGGTTGGGTTCACCCGACCTTTTTTTGATTTTTTTCGTTACTTTAATATCTGAAGTATCGGATTTAATCAAAAAACGGCTTTCGCCGTTTTCATGCTCCTGTAATCCAAAAAGTGGAATCATGCATGTTTTCATAGATCAAACATAACTATCTTTTATTGACAGTGACCATGGTGTGTATGGATCTTCCAACTGCAGTGAAAAGTTACCAGTTTGGTGAACGGGCAAAATCTGAATTGATCGTCACTTCCCAGTTGTGCCAGGCACTTATCGGGTTTCCTGAACAGGAACGTGCCGGTGGAAAAAGGATGCTGATTTTTCTGATGGAAGCCGTGAGGGCAGAACTCCAGATTGCAGCACGGAGCACCGGTCAATCGGATTTCCAGCGGGCGGTTAATGCCCTTAATGAAGCGATCTCACTCACCGAGAGCAATGATCCGGATCAAGCAATCAACAAGATCGCGTTTGCAATCAGCGCATCCACCACGCCCGCACAAGGCGCATGGCAGGTTCTGTCAGAACATGGACTCCTCTGAATTTTTCGGATTTCTCGCTGCCCGCTCTTCAGTGCGTGAATACGACAGTACCCCGATCACTGAAAGTGAGATCAATTATATCCTCTCCTGTGCAAGTACCGCTCCGAGTGCCGGTAACCTCGAAGCATGGGATGTGGTAGTAGTAACGGATGAGGATATGCGTCTTGCACTGTCGGACGCGGCCTTTGGTCAGGTGCATGTTGAAAAGGCGCCAATAATTTTTGTTGCCTGTGCAAATTATGTGCGTTCGATGTCACGATATGGGGAACGGGGGATCCTTTACGCGGTACAGGACACAACAATTGCCTGCACGTACATGATGCTTGCCGCCCATGCCCGTGGTTTGTATTCATGCTGGACAGGTGCATTTGACGAAGATGAGGTGCGGACTGTTCTCGACTTACCGCAGCACATCCGGCCCCTCGTACTGCTCACGGTCGGAAGAGGGCGTTCACCTGCAATGCGGGCAGAACGAATGCCTGCAGAAGAGCATGTTCACAACGAAATATGGTGAAAGGAGAACGATACAATGCCCGATTATCTGGTATCACTGGAATCTGCCTGGTTTTTAAAGGATGTAAAATCGCTTGACGATGCAATAGGGATCGCGATCAGCGAAGCGGGAAAGCGGCTCAACCCTTCAGCAAAGTTTGTCGAAGTGGAAGCGGGAAGTACCCCCTGCCCATTCTGTGAAGGGACAATCTCGAGTGCGATCGTTGTCGCTGACACCGCACTTGTCGGGCTTGTGCTTGAGATGAAAGTATTCAAGGCAGAGTCAAAAGAGCATGCCGAACGGATTGCAAAATCGGTTATTGGAAAAGCGCTCCGCGAAATCCCGTTAAAACTGCTGGACGTGCAGGAATTATGATCCATGTAGTCGGGCATACTGCAATTGATCACATTTCGCATGTTCATCATCTTCCCGAGCGGAATTGTTCGACACACATCACCGACAGGCAAATCTTTTTTGGCGGCGGGGCGGCAAATATCGCGGCGGGGATTGCGACGCTTGGTGATGATGTAACACTCATCTCCTGCGTGGGCGATGATTTTAGTGGCAGCGATTATGATCGCTGGATGCACGAGCTCGGGATCCACCAGCAGTTCTTTTGTGTTCCCGGCACCCACACCCCAACGGCATTCATGTTTACTGATGATTCCGGCGACCAGATGACGTTTTTTGAATGGGGCGCCTCAAAGGCATTCGCGAAGTCAGATGCCCCGGCACTGCCTCTTGTGCACATGGCAACCGCTGATCCGGAATTCAATTGCCGAGTTGCGGAGCGAAGCGAATTTGCATCGTTTGATCCCGGGCAGGATGTTTTCTGGTATACTAAAGAACAGCTTGAATCGATACTCCCGAACACGGATATTCTCTTCGCAAACCAGCATGAAGTGCAGCATATGTGCCGGACACTGGGTATCACACAAGAGATACTTATCCGGCATGTCGACATTGCCATATTCACCATGAGCGGTGATGGGAGCATGTTGTATACCAAAGGTACGGAACAGTTCATTCCGGTTGTTCCGGTAACACTCGCCGATCCGACAGGAGCAGGCGATGCGTACCGCGCAGGGTTTCTTACTGCATACGTTCGGGGCTATTCCCCATACACCAGCTGCCGGATTGGCACCGTTACCGCGTCATATGTTGTAGAACATCCCGGCTGCCAGACACACCTGCCGACATGGGATATGATGCTTGCACGGTATCGCATGCACTTCGGTAATCTCGAATCTCCAAAGTCCGGACGGTAGATTACATGAGCTGGGCAGCGCTCACTTCAGGAGGGAAGGACTCCATCCTTGCCTGCCAGAAAGCAATTGATTCCGGAAAGGACGTTGACTATCTGGTCACCGTTCGCCCGGAAAACCATTATTCCTACATGTTTCACTCGGCAAACCTGGATGCGGTGCCGGCTATTGCACGCGTTTCCCAAATGAAATATGTGGAGATTGCGACACACGGCAGGAAAGAAGAGGAACTCGACGATCTGGAGGTAGGACTTTCTGCACTCGATGTTGAGGGCATAATCGTTGGGGCGGTTGCCTCGGTCTACCAGTCAGAACGGGTAAAGGCAATCGGTAACCGGCTTGATCTTGAATTTTTCACTCCGCTCTGGCATATGGACCCCGAACTTTTATTGCAGGAAGTGGCGCAGCGCATGGATGCTATTATCGTCGTTACCGCGGCAGAAGGACTTGATTCTGGTTTTCTTGGCGCCCACTTCAACCATACTCTCATTACAAGGCTCAAAAAAGTTGCGGCTCTGCATCGGATCAATATTGCCGGGGAGGGGGGGGAGTACGAGAGTCTCACGCTCAACGCACCTTTCTTCTCTCGCCCGATTACATATACAACTACAGAGATCCGTTCCAGTGCTGACCGGCACGAACTGATTCTCGGGGGCTTTGCCTGATGGCGCTGGAAAGTGTTGTGAAACTCGAACAACTGACACGGTATCTCTTTACAGCGCCGTCATGGCAGCGTTCGATGTTTCTCATCATAGTTTTGGGTCTCGTAATTGACGGTGCAAGCGCACGTGCATGGATGCGTATCCCGTTCTCAGGTACCCTTGCATTCACGATTCCGGCAATCATCGCATTCCTCCTGACAAAACCGATCATCGGATATACCGGTAAACAGATGACCTGGAACCGTTCTGCACTGCTTGCACTTAGCTGCACCGTCTTTGCGGTCATCATTACTCTCACCGGGCTTGTTTTCAATATTACGCTCGTTTCGTTCTTCTATGCATTCGCGCTCGGGTTTATTTTCGGTCTGCGCCTTCTTGTACTCGTTGCAATCGCTGACTATCGCATCCCGAGAATGATCGTTCCTGCAATCACGCAGAGCGGTGCCGGGATCCTTGCAGGGATGTTTCTCTTCTCTCCCGCTTTTGCTGCATTTGCACTGGTGCTCCAGATCGTCTTTGGGCTCGGTTTTGCCATCCTCATCTGGCTGATCGAACGCCCGCTCCAGCGTGCCTTCCACATTCGCGGTCTCGCCCTTCTCAACGCGTTCATTGCTCACATGACCGACGGTTCGAAAGGAATGGAAGAGTTCTTCCGCGAGATTGGCGAAGAGATCTACGTCCCGCAGGTGACCCTCTTTTTCCGGCGCAAAACAAATCAACCGGTAATCTTCACCGTTCCAAACCTGCACCCGGGTCCGATGGGTGAGATCGGCGGCGGCAATCTTCCCAAAATCCTGCATGATAACCTTGCTGGAGAGACGTTTGTTGCGCATGGATGTGCAACACACGATTTCAATCTCGTGTCTGAGAGCGAGATTAACAAGGTAATCGATGCTATCTTACAATCAAAACACGATCTCGGATACTCTGCGATGGCGAGCCGGTCAGGTAGGCTCACCGTTGGCACAGTTCAGGTCTTATTCCAGAGGTTTGGAGATTCGGTGCTCATCGTTACCACGCGTTCCCCGCAGAAGACGGAAGACCTTGATTTCTCCATCGGCATGACGATCATGGCAGAGGGTCATCGCTGGTTCCCGCACGTAGCTTTTGTGGATGCCCACAACTGCATGACTGATCTCACCTCCCCGGTGCTCCAGGCAACACTTACCGCCATGGAGTACCAGCGAGCGGCAATCCAGGCGATGGATACATGCCGTACTACGCAACTTCACCCGTTTGCGATTGGAGTCGCACACCAGCTGCTGCCGTTTACACGAGAACAGGGATTCGGGGACCTGGGAGTTCAGGCATTGGTCGTTGAGGCGGATGGTCAACGCACGGCATATGTGCTTATCGATGGCAACAATATGGCAGCTGGCGTCCGTGAGGTGCTGCTTGAAAATATTCTCACGCTTGTAGACGCTGCCGAAGTGATGACTACTGATTCTCATGTGGTCAATACGATCACCGGCAAAAATCCTGTTGGTATGAAAACTCCGGTTGATGCATTTCTTGTGCATGTGCAGCAGACCGTCAAGGCAGCGATTGAAGACCTGTCACCTGCGGAATCCGGCGCGACAACGGCATTCTGTGAAAAAATAGTGGTTTTTGGTTCAAACCGGCTCTCTCAGCTTGCGAGCACGATCAATGCGATGCTGATATTTGTCGCACCGCTCTCACTTGCGATGCTCCTTTTAGCATTCCTGCTCTCGCTTGTTGCATATACCGTGATGGTGTGAGATATGAATCTTATCGGATCTTACGGGTTCTCATCGCTTCACCACACATCTTACGTGACAATCGGTGATGCGTTCATATCAAACGGATTTGTGCGCATTGCAAGCGAAAAAAGATACGGGTAGTTTGTTTTTAAGTGCTGCATATAGGTAAGCCATTCGACAATAAGCAGTCCATATATGCGGTTGATATCCCCGGACAAATGATTGTAATCTGCCTCTGGCAGATCCGTGAGTCGTTCACGGGCGGTTAGTTCTTCTGACAGGTGGAAGACTGCATGAAGCAGGTTCGTGAACGTGTCGTGGTCGAACAACTGTGGGTTTTCAAGAAGGGCAAGCATGAATCCTTTATGATGCGCGAGGAATCCATGGAGCTCGAGAAGAGGAGTCGTCCGGCTGTCCAGCCGGGCTGCGTGGTGACCAAGTAATGCGTGTGCCGCTATAAAATCCGCATCTGACCAGTTGTTTGATACAATAAGTGCTGACCGGACCTTGTCGATATCTGGATCATGTATACTAAGTTTTTTGATCAGTTTTGTACCTACCTCAGAAAAAAATACACCGATGATCATGTTCACTTTTCGTAAGCGCTGGACACGTTCACGTTCATTGACAACATGTTCGATGGCATTTGCTACAACCCCTACAAAACATCCGACACCGGTGAGAATAATGAGGATCACAAGTATTTTACCGGCTGGGGTGATTGGATAGAGATCCCCATATCCGACAGTCGCTATAGTAACAATGATAAAATAAAAGGCATTAAGGGGAGTGAACCCTTCAATCGCCATCAGACCGAGAACACCAACGATTACAACTGCGGCAAGAATCGAAAGATAGATGCGCAGACGAATGTTGATTGCCCTCATCATAGACTGATCTTCTGTTTAAAGGTATAAAATGGATGTTTTTGTAGAGTGCCACTATTTCTGTCCGTTTTGTCGATAGTATTTTTGTCCGCTTGGAAGATATTTCCGGCTCTTGTTGAAATTCATTTCGTTTATCATTTAGAATTTGTGGGTTTCCCATAAATGGAAGCTTTGTGCTAAAAAACAACAGGGACCGAAGGGGATTGAAGAAGAATGATTACAATTGGCTCATTTTGCGATGATCATTCAGTCAGAATCGACCAATTGGTTCGTTCTCAAAAGGATTAATGATATCGCGATAACCTGAAGATCCGGACTGCATTTCCGGTTATTATCGCAAACTGTGGCAACCTGCTTGAG